>ENA-ORPK01000273-ORPK01000273.1-human-gut-metagenome-genome-assembly--contig:-NODE-273-length-50282-cov-12.331196_pt1 | contig 50282 bp, 16 predicted proteins | sample MGYA00242139_ERZ509068 | MGnify/ENA primary metagenome ERZ509068 (study PRJEB26280, sample SAMEA2338687) | human gut metagenome | biome: human gut; feature: human-associated habitat; material: faeces...
CGATACGGTGAGAAATATCACCCAAGGTCAAGCGCTTCTGAGTACGCAAGCCCTGTTCACGCTGCAACTGCTCACGCTTGTTGGCAATTTCACGAGCCTCCTGTTCTGTCTCGATAACATGGAACTGGTCACCTGCTGTAGGCGCACCATTCAAACCGAGGATGATAGCTGGCTCTGCAGGAGCTGCAGACTTGATATTGGCATTACGCTCATTGAACATTGCCTTTACACGACCCCAAGAAGTACCGGCGAGTACGATGTCGCCAACCTTCAAGGTACCATTGGCTACCAATACGGTAGAAACATATCCACGACCCTTGTCAAGAGAAGACTCGATGATGGTACCTGTAGCACGACGGTTAGGGTTAGCCTTCAAGTCGAGCATATCAGCCTCAAGGAGCACCTTGTCGAGCAAATCGTGAACACCAATACCCTTCTTGGCACTGATTTCCTGGCACTGATACTTACCGCCCCATTCCTCAACAAGCAAGTTCATGTTCGCCAAGTCCTCGCGGATACGGTCTGGATTAGCACCTGGCTTATCAATCTTGTTGATAGCGAATACCATTGGTACACCGGCAGCCTGCGCATGAGCGATAGCCTCCTTGGTAGTAGGCATCACAGAGTCATCGGCAGCGATGATGATGATGGCGATATCGGTAGCCTGAGCACCACGGGCACGCATGGCGGTAAACGCCTCATGACCAGGAGTATCCAGGAAGGTTACCTTGCGACCGCTTTTCAGGGTCACACTGTAGGCACCGATGTGCTGGGTAATACCACCCGCCTCACCAGCAATCACATTGGTATTGCGGATATAGTCGAGCAAAGACGTCTTACCATGGTCAACGTGACCCATCACAGTTACGATTGGAGCACGTGGAACCAAGTCGTTCTCATCATCCTCTTCCTCGCTCACAGCCTCCTGAACCTCAGCGCTGACATATTCGGTCTTGAATCCGAACTCCTCAGCCACCATGTTGATGGTCTCTGCATCCAGACGCTGGTTGATAGATACCATGATACCTACACCCATCAGGGTAGAGATAACCTGAGTAACGCTGATGTCCATCATCGTAGCCAATTCGCTTACGGTAACGAATTCAGTAAGCTTCAGAGTCTTGCTTTCCTTCTGCTCCTGACGAGCCTGATCTTGCAATTTCTCCTGAACAGCCTCACGCTTCTCCTTACGGTATTTAGCGCCCTTCTTGTTCTGGCTCTTGCTGGTCAAGCGAGCGAGAGTCTCCTTTACCTGGCGTGCTACAGCCTCGTCATCAACTTCTATCTGACGCTGGTTGTTCTGATTGCCGCCCTTGTTATTATTCTTGTTCTTATTCTTTTTCTTCTTATTGCCACCATTCTGGTTGTTTTGGTTGCCACCATTATTCTTGTTGCCCCCATTATTACCCTGGTTAGCCTCAGCATTGATATCAACACGTTCCTTGTTGATACGCACGCGTTTCTTTCTCTCACTGTGCTGCTGTGCAAGTTTTTCCTCACGTTCCTTGCGGCGTTCCTCCTTACTCTTCTTCTTAGGACGAGTACTCTGATTCAAGGAAGACAGATCGATCTTACCCAACACCTTAGGTTCATTGGCAGAGAACTTCTTCTCACTCTTGAGGGTGAACACGCTTCCAGAAGCATTTGTTTCAGCTGGCTTCTCGCCTTGTTGTGGCTGATTGTTGTTAGCCTGATTTTGCATTGACTTATGATTATTTTGCTTCTGTTGGCCATTATTTCTCTCACCATTCTGCTTATGCTGGTGAGACATCTGTCCGCCAGCATTACCTTTCTGATGTTCATGACTTGCTTTTGCTTCAGCCTTAGAAGCATTAGTAACAGGCGCAGAGCTGACGGCAGCAGACTCCTTTCCAGACGCCTTACGATTCTCAGGAGCAGCAGACTTAGCAGCAGGTTTTCCGATGCTATCCAAGTCTATCTTGCCCAATGGTTTAAACTGTTGTTTACCATTAGACACCTCGGCATTCTCCTCACGGTCTTCCTTCTGCTCTGGAACACGTTTCTTATCCTTTGTTTTCTTGGTGAAAAGCTTTTCCGCCTGGTCACGGACTTTCTTGTCCTGACTGAAGGCATCGGTCAGAGCCTTATATTGCTGATCGCTAAGCTTGAAGCTTGGTTCTGCCTCGACCTCTCCCAGGTCACTTCTCTTAGATAGGAATTCAACTGCCGTCTGAAGTCCTATATTTAATTCACGTAGTGCTTTGTTTAATCTGATGCTCATATTTATTATTTATACTCCTTTTCTTTTGTCTCTTATTTGTAATGCGATTTTTAGAGAATTACTGTTCAAACTCTGCTCGTAAAACCTTCAATACGTTATCAACAGTCTCTTCCTCCAAGTCGGCCTTTTCTACGAGCATATCGCGAGGTGCATTGAGCACTTGCTTCGCTGTATCAAGTCCGATGCCCTTGATGGCGTCGATAACCCACTGGTCGATTTCATCAGAGAATTCATCCAGATAAATATCCTCGTCAGCCTGACTTTCGTCAATCTCACGGAACACATCAATGGTATATTCAGTCAACATAGAAGCCAACTTGATGTTCATACCACTGCGACCGATAGCCTTGCTCACCTCTTCTGGCTGCAAGAACACCTCAGCCTTCTTGTTTTCATCATCTATATTAACTGAAGAAATTCTTGCAGGTGCCAAAGCACGCTGAATGAACAACTTCACGTTGCTGCTATAGTTGATTACGTCTAAGTTTTCATTGCACAACTCACGTACGATACCATGTACACGGCTACCCTTCACACCCACGCAGGCTCCTACAGGGTCGATACGCTCGTCGAAAGTCTCCACAGCAATCTTGGCGCGCTCACCTGGCATACGGGCTATGCGACGGATAGCAATCAGTCCCTCTGCGATTTCAGGAACCTCAGCCTCCAACAGGCGCTGCAAGAAGATAGGTGCTGTACGGCTCAGGATAATCTTAGGATTATTGTTCTCATTATCTACACGCAAGATCACGGCACGCACGGTTTCACCCTTGCGATACTGGTCAGCAGGAATCTGCTCTGCCTTTGGCAAAATCAACTCATTGTTCTCGTCGTCAACAATCAGGATTTCACGCTTCCAGATCTGGTAAACCTCACCGGAAATAATCTGACCCACACGATCCTTATACTTATTATAAAGAGAATCATGCTCAAGTTCCAAAATCTTAGAAGCCAAGGTCTGACGAAGAGTCAAGATGGCACGACGGCCAAACTTATTGAAATCCACGTTCTCGCTCACATCCTCACCAACCTCATAGTCAGCCTGGATCTTACGAGCCTCAGTCAAAGCGATTTCCTTATTTTCATCTTCCACCTCGCCATCAGCAACAACGACACGATTGCGGTAAATTTCAAAGTCACCTTTATCAGGATTAACAATCACATCGAAGTTTTCATCACTACCAAAAATCTTAGCAAGCACATTGCGGAAACTTTCCTCCAACACGCTCACCAAAGTTGTACGGTCGATATTCTTGGTTTCTTTGAACTCGCGAAATGTATCAATCATACTCGCAGTTAATTCTTGCTCTTTCTTAGCCATAGTTTATTTGAAACTTATTACGTATTTTGTATATTTTACTTTATCCATCTGGAAAGCATAATCGACTTCCTGTTTTACCGGACGCTTCTTGCCTTCCACTTTTACCTTTTCTTCAACACCTACTGTAAAATCATTGCCATCGACAGCCTTGAGGATGCCCTTTACTTTTTTGCCATCGGCATCAAGCACCTCGACTTCTTTGCCAACAAAGTTGATGTACTGCTGAGGCACCTTGAATGGCTGTCCCAATCCTGCAGAACCCACCTCCAGTTCAAAGTCTTCCTCATCACGATTCAAATGGTCCTCAATATATCTACTGAGTTCCACGCAATCCTCAATCCACACACCATCGGCGTGGTCGATTTCCACGACAATCTTGTTGTCTTGACTAATTTCGATGCCTACCAAGAAATATTCCTTATCTTGGAGCCACTCATCCACTAATGTTTTTACGACGTTTTTGTCAATCATATATACCTTATTAAAATAAAATGAGGAACTCTTTGCGAGCCCCTCATTCCACTGAACGTTTGCAAAATTACGAATAATTTCGATATTATCCAAAAAAAATGGAACTTTTTATTCCTAACATGCGCATTTTTAATGGATTGTGCATGGATTTCAGCTAAAATCATACTTATTTCCTTCTGATATAGGCAGGTATCGTATGCACTTTATTTTTTCTTAGGATGCAAAATCTTGGCATATTCTTCCGGAGAATTCAAGAGGCGGGACGCTTCCTTTACCACCTTGTCATATCTCAGGGAATTGCGGATGGCACCTGCCTGATAATAGTAAGCTGCCACGATCGCGTTTTCCAGCAATCGCTGGATAGTAGCCTTATTATAATCCAGATCCTTTGCCACATTATGACTCAGTTTTTTCTTCAGTGCTTCAAACTCCGGTTTGGCATCCTCATAATATCCTTCAAACTTAGCAAGTTTCTCCAAATCCTTCAAGTATTTCTCCGTTTCACGGTCATACTTAAAGTTTGCCTTCAGCACTCTTGCCTTGAATTCCTCATAGTCTGCATCCGTCAAAGCAAATTCCTCTGGTGCTGCGATCGTAGGATGCTTGGCTATGTAATCCACCTCATAATTGAGCATCACCTCATTACTGTCACGTGCTCCTGCTAAATAGAAGGCAATATTTGGAAGTGAATCTGGCTTTACCTCTACATCTGGTTTGATACCGCCACCGTCACGCACTTCTCTACCGCCCACGGTATAGAAGACCTTGGTCAATGAATCTGGCACATGCTCCACATATCCACCCCTCGAATGTTTATAGTTCAAAGCCTGCACACATCTTCCGCTTGGAATATAATACTTGGCAGTGGTCAGTTTCATCTGTCCGTTGTAAGGCAAATCCATGGTTGCCTGAACCAAACCTTTTCCATACGTGCGCGTACCTAATATAATAGCTCTATCATAGTCCTGCAGACTACCACTTGTTATCTCACTGGCACTTGCCGTGTTTTCATTGACGAGCACAGCGATAGGCATCACCGTATCAATCGGTTCCACGGAAGTCTTATACTCATTGTTGGAACGTTTCAACTTTCCCTTCATCTGCAGTATCAGCTTGTTTTTAGGCAAGAACATATTGACGATACTGATAGCTTCCTGCACAGAACCGCCTCCGTTATCTCTAAGGTCGAGAACCAAACTTTTAGCACCCTGTTTTCTCAAGTCGATAAAAGCACGACGTACATCTCTTGCAGAATTTTCTGTAAAACTATTATAGTTGATATAGCCTACCTGATTCTGCAACATACCATAATAAGGAAGATATGGCATCTGAATGGTTCGGCGTGTAACCTTCATTTTCATCTCCTTGCCCGTGCTCGGTCTTTTGATTTTGATGATAAAGGACGTACCAGGTTCACCACGGAGGTGGTCACTGACGTATGACACTTCCTTTCCAACCATAGAAGTATCTGCAATGGAAAGGATGACATCACCCTTCTTGAGACCAGCCTCCGCAGCAGGCATATTCTCATAAGGTTCGTCGATAACCACAGTCTGCAACTGGTTGTTATATCGAATCAGGGCACCCACACCGGCATACTTACCGGTAAGCATGCGTTTCAACTCTTTCTGATCTGACTCAGGATAATAGGTAGTATAAGGGTCAAGACTACCGAGCATAGCCTTGATACCATAGCCGATAACCTCATCCGCATTGAGTGTATCGACATACATCATATCCAAGTTTTTATAGATGGCATTGAAAACATCCATGTTTTTAGCCACTTTGAAATCATGGTCTTTATCTTTCTGTGCAAAAGTTGGCAATGCCAAAAGCAGAGCCAGCATTGAGATCCATATTTTATTCATGCTTACCTTTTTATTAATATGTTTATTTGCCTACAAAATTACTCATTTCTTTGTGAAAACTGCCATTTTCTGTCTTAAAATATGCCTATAAACAAGAAAAAATGCACTTTTTGAAGAAAAACTCAAAAAAAACCAGCAAAAAATTTGGTAGAATCACGAAAAGTTAGTACTTTTGCAGTCGCAAATAAGGAACATCATGTTCTTATAGATGCAAAATGCTTCAATAGCTCAGTTGGTTAGAGCACCTGACTGTTAATCAGGGGGTCGTTGGTTCAAGCCCATCTTGAAGCGCAAATAGAGTATCAAGCAACTCTTATACTCTTCTTCTTTCATAAGCTAAAATGCTTCAATAGCTCAGTTGGTTAGAGCACCTGACTGTTAATCAGGGGGTCGTTGGTTCAAGCCCATCTTGAAGCGCAAAAGCCTTGCAGGTTCAACACTTGCAAGGCTTTTTGTTTTTATACTTTTCTATATTGCCCAGATTTGGTTCACCTATTTGGGCACTTGTTGCCCGTCTCGTGAGCAACGGTTGCTCGTCTCATGTTCATCGGTTCCCCAACACGTGATCCCCGAGGGACCGCTTGAAGGTCATGACAGGGACTTTTTGGGGTGTATAGGATTTGACTCATGATACACCCTTCATGTAAGAAAAAAAGGTGCATTCCGACTTTCTTCGGAACACACCTTATTATATATACTACAAAACGCTCATATTCTCGGCTTTATCGGCGAATAACCAATTTGGAGAACTTGCCGGAATTGGCCTTGATGACCAAGATGCCAGCAGGCAAGGAAGCCAAATCGAAATGCGCCTCACCACCTTGGAAGTTGGCAGAAGCAACCTTTGCACCAGAAGCAGTATAGACAGCCACAGCTGTAGCCTTGGCATCACGAACATTGACCATGCCGCCATTTACCTCTACTGAAAGATTAGGAGTTTCTGCAACAACTACATCCTGAATACCCGTAGCATCCGATTCATCACTGATAGCCATCCAGCCCACAGTCTCGCTGATTGGTTTAATTTTGTTGATCGTTTTATTTGGATCAGAAGTATCAGCAAAGACTCTTAAATTAGCATAAGACTTTGTTTTATAAAGATCATCCAAGCTCATCAATCGCAGCAATGACAAGAGCGGGCGATTGAAAGACTGATATTGGAAAATCAGTTTTGGATTATTCAATTCTTTGCCAAAGTTTAACTGAAAACGATTATAGTTATTCAAAAATTCCATATCCTGGTTGCCTACAGAGATGACCTTGTCAAATGCAGTCGTACTACCCTTCTCGATGGCAAAAAAGGAAACACGTTGCTTAACGATTACCTTTCCAAATTTACTGGCTTCCACCTGACGAGTCAGCACCACCTTAAAACCATCTTTGGTAATTTCCCAAGCACGAGCTTTTACAGGATATTTCAAGGTAGAAATCGGAGTCACGAATACCACAGGAGCCTCAGCAAATGGTTGCTTAAACTTATACTCTATCGTATCTCCGCCCACTCTTACCATTTTACCAGCTTCATCCGTAATCAAACCCGTTTCATAATGAAGAGAACCTAAGGTACCATTACCAGGTTTTGCTACAATAAACGAGGCATGCTCTGTTCCGGTGAATTTATTAGGATCCGATTCGAGCGCATTCCAAGGAAAGAACTTCGATGTGAAATAACTTGTAGTGACTGCATTGACAACCTCCTGAGCATGAGTAGTAGGATTTACGCTGGTTGTACCTCCAAAAACAACAACTGGGTTGCTTTCGAATCCATGCTCATAGAAACTATAGACATCTTCATCATTTGCAGCAGACATGGTTCCCCATTGGAAATCAGCAGAACCTTCAGAACCATTCACCGTATTTGCTACCTCAGAAGAAAGGCGGTCTCTTCCCAAGAAATCTATCACATGGATACGATAGAAATAATTACCAGCCTCTTCCACCTTCTCCTGATAAGAATAAGTGCGGGCAGTATCCTCTACTGCTTCAAGATGACTGACACACTCCCACTGTCCATACAATCCTTTTTTACGCTCTACCATGATATCATCTACAAACTCTCCGCTATGGTTCTTGAATGTCATGGAACAAGTCTTCGTACGTGGCACAAAAGATACGGTCAGGTCTGAAGGATTATAGGTACGAGGATTTCGAGGAACAAACTCGTAGTCGGAGTTGTAAGCCAACTTAGGTGCTAAGTTAGCATACTTCTCACCTATCGGCGTCAACTTATCTCCAGCTATCGCATAACGGCAGTCCTGTACATTATTATAGAAAGCATAACGCTCTATATAAGGAGCATCATTCAGATAGTCGAGAACCGGACCCATGTGCTGCAACTCAATTGCATAATTGGCGTCGGTTCCTTTAGTATCACTTCCAGGCCATCCTGTCCAGTTGGCACCATAGTTCATCTCTGTAATCCAGATAGGGCGACCGCCACATCGTTTACTGATACTTTCCAACTGGCTCTTCCAGCCCGGCTGATCTTTATACCAATAAGCATGAACGGCAATAAAGTCACAGCGCCAGCCACGGGCATCCACAGAGTCGATAAATTCATAAAGCCAATTATAATCACCAGCTACGGCAGGAGAACCCAAACGGCGACCGGTAGCCATCATCTGAGGCCAGTTAGCCAACACATTCTTGACATCAATATCCTGTTCCTTGTCATCCGCCTTATTATCCGGTTCGTTGTTACCTAAGATATTGGCACTACCCGTGACTTCACCCACATCTGCAATGCCTGGCCATCCCTCATGGTGATGCTGGGTCACATACTCACGATCTACCCAATCTCTATGGTCACTGGCATCCCAGTTGTAACACCAACCCGTATTGAATTTCTCCTGTACACCATCGTTCCAGAATCCAGCCCATCCACGCTTGATGACATCATTCCACTTACTGATGCGGATGTAAGAGACTCTGCCGTTGAGTGGTTTGGAAACACTCGCCAAGTTGATTTTCTTATCCGCTTTATCGGCGATAAACACACGGCTATAGCCTGTACCATCTCCCTTGGTACCTAAACAGACCATATATCCACGTTTCAGGATAAAACTTCTGATATGATTATTAAAAGTTTTATTATTTGATGTCAAGTTATACTTAGTATTGACAACAAAATTATTAGAAGACTCTCCACCAAAATCAGCCTCTGCAAATACAGTCAAAGGTTGATTTCCGGAATAAGGCAAAATCATAGCACCGGCATTATAGATACGCACCTGACAGTTGGAACCATTTTTTGCCGCTTCACCATTGATCTTTACGTTGCTCAGGAATTTCACAGCCTTGCTTGGCAACAAATTATCAAAGATGACGGTCGCATGATCCGTATTGGTGATGTTGATACTACCGGTTGTGGCGAAAGGCGTCGTCGAAGAGATGTGGTAATCCACCTCTCCATCCAAGGTAACCGAGCCCGTTACCTCTTTCACCGTTTGGCTCGTGTTGTCGGCGAACATCGACAGGGATACCGCCAACAAACAGGTTAAAAACAGTTTTCTTTTCTGCATGGTTTAAGTTTATGCTTATTAAAAATTAGTTATTGTTATTTTCTACTTTACTACCACCTTCTTTCCATTGATGATATAAATGCCTTGCGGTAAGTCCTGCAAATCTTCAGTCAGATCTTTCACTTTCTGACCACCCAAGGTATAGACCCCTTGCTTAGCAGCAGGATTCTCCATCTTGATCTCCTGAATACCAGAAGCCACAGGATCTTTCTCACCATAATAGTAGAGGCGGAAATTATCAAAGATGACCCAATAATTTGACAGGACATTATCTCCCTTCAAACCAATGGTAATCGCCATTTTATACTTGGTTGTATATTTCAACGTATTCTCATAAAGCCCCTTTTCGAAATAAGCATGAGCAGACTGCATATCATTAGGCACATACTTCGTTCCTGCAGCAGCTTCTTTACCTATATTCAACTTATGGGTCTGGGCATCCGCTATGATATTACAGATGTTCTGCTTATTTTTCTCAGTTCCCATATATATATAGGTAGCCACCTTATCGATTCCTGCAGCATAGTCAGTATTCACTTGAGTAGTGGTTCCTGGACGCTGGAAAGCCTGAACCTTCATCTCATACACACCCTTAGGCATAGATGCCAACTTCTGACTGATATTCAAAGACTTCTGAAAATATTCAGCACAGGAATAATTGAGGGTAGGTTCTGGAGAAACCGTCCATCCTGCAAGCGCATCCATTCCTCCATTCTGAATCAAGAATGAGATATCAAAAGGTTTATCGGCTTCCTTAGCCTGTACACCACCCAAGAATGTTTTCACTGCTTTCAGAAGGTCTGTCTTTGCTTGCTCCAGTTCGTCTGCCAATCCTGTCTTAGCCAATTCTTTCATCTCAGCTAACACACCTTCGAAAGTAGCATCCGCACCTTCTACGGTTTCCTGATGAGGAACAGCCAACAAGGCTTCTACTTTCTCAATCTGGGCATTCAGTTCATCGGCAACACCATTTCTGTAATTCTGTGACAACTCCTTCGCCTCATCAGCAGTAAGAATCAACCAACGCTGGTCACCTGCCTCCTGAGAGAATTTCAAACTGGTAGAAGTTGTGGCATTCGATTTCTGAGCAGTCAGACAATAAGCAGAATTATTCTGCACATGAGCTATCCAATAACCCGTGCGCATCTCGCCACCAACCTTTTCCACTTCTACAGAAGAAGGCAGGAAATGGAAACGTTCACGATCTGTCAGTTCTGTCACATCCTTGGTTTTGATACCATTGGTACCAGTAGTACCATATGTCAGATACTTGCCTGTTGCCACATTCTTCAGGGAATAGTAGCAGGTAGCCGGGTCGAATGTGATGTTCCATGCCACACTGTCGTTGGTCGTAGCATCCCCATCACTCATCGCCATCCACTGCAAGTTACCACTCTTATCAACACGCAAGAACTTCGAACCCAGACCATATCCCTCATTTTTGAGATAATACTTCTGCTGGTCGTCCTGTTCAAAGACATAGCCAGGAGTAGCAAACTGGCTGCTTGTTGGTGCCAGTCCATCTTCTCCCAAAGCCTCAGCCAAGAGCGAGTTTCCAACATAAAGAATCTGAGTACCATTATCCTCATGTGCTCCATTCACACCGTATGGCCACATGTGGGTACCATCGCCATTCAGGCGGTCGGTCGTACTATTGTCCAAGAAGCGCAAGGCACGGGTAGCACGCACACCCAACCAATAACCGCTGGTAGTATTGGAACGGAGGAAAGAATTCTGCCAGGTACCATGGGTTCCCACGCCGATGGCATGCAGCATCTCATGGAGCAGAGTACCGGTTTTCTGATAAGAAGCATTCGGTCCTATTCGCATCCATCCGCCATAACTACAGTCTGCAGTTTGCGTTTGAGCACCATAATTAATGGTGATATGAAGTCCATGAATACCCGTATATTCATTCCATAAATCAATAGCTTCCTTGGCAGCAGACTGAACACGAGTCAGCACATCAGAAGGGAAACCATCATTGATGTTATAAGTAACACCACCCTTCGGACGAGTAATTGCTTTCACTGGATCACCATAGACTACATCACCATTGGTCTTCTTGACGTAGGCACGAATGTAATACACCGTAGCAGGTTTCAGCTGAGAAATATTGTAAATTTCTCCCTGATTAGACAGATAGATCTTGCTTGTTCCATCCTCCACCGTTGGCATCTGATTGACAGAAGAATAACAGAAACCCTTCTCCTTGATATTGCTTGATGTAATGCCACTTACGGTCATACGACCATAAATATGGGTAGCACCGCTCAACCAAGCCTTGTTGGTCTTCACGACAGCATCTGCAGCAAAAGCAGGTGTAGCGTAGCCCATACAGGCTACGCTCAACATGATGATTGCTTTTTGATATATCTTTCTCATTTTTATTATTTAGTCGGTTTGTTAAAGATACTTTGCATATTACTTGTTCAGATGTTTCTTACCATCCTGGATATAGATACCCTGAGTAGGTTTCTTGCCAAGCTTGACACCATCAAGTCTGTAGATAGGGGAAGAATTTCCTTCCTTCTTATCACCCAGAACTCCTTGGATACCCGTCTCTGCATCCAGATAAGTCAGTTTGAAGTTGTCGAAACAGCACCAGTCATCGTTGATCATCTGATTGCTCCTGATGCCTAATTTCAAAGTACCATCCGTTACCACACATTCCAATGTATTATGATAGAGGTCATGGGTATTGAATGCCGCATTCGCCTCTGTCACATTGTCTGGATAGGTATAAGGAGAAACGGTATAGATATCCGCATCATAAAGAGAGCATACCGACTTCTCCTCATTGTTGGCATAGAAAAGGGCATTGATAGTCTCTGAACCATTCTCATGAGCAGCCGAAGCATCCTTCTTACCGCCTGCACGGTAGAAACTCTGCACCTCTACACGATAACGTCCATTTGGCAGACCGGAGAGTTGCTGATAGAAATCAAATGTCTTGTAATAATGCTCAGCTACGCCCTGGGCAGCAGCCGTAAAGCCAGTTCCACTCCAGCCTTGTCTTCCCTGAGAGAAGTCTGGATTCTGGAGCAGGAAGGTCATATCAGACAGTTTACCCTCTGCTGCCAACTGGCGGAGATATTCATCATAACCCGTCAAAGCCTTCTGTAAGGCAATATAAGCCTTTTGCATTGCCTCGTATTCTTCATCGAAAGTACCCGATTCATTCAAAGCCTGTTCTCCCAAGCCGATGGCTTCTGCCAGCATATCAATCGGGCGAACAACCTGCAACTTCTTAGCCTCATCCAGTGCATTGACCACCTTTTCCCATGTTTCGAGATGGATATATTCCCGCTCGGTCAACTTCAGGATCGAACCATGCTGAGGGTTTACACTGCCCTTGATATTGGTCATTCCGGTAGGATTCTGACAATGTTCATCCAGATCCAGCATACGATAACCACCACCACTATAGTTCATATAAGCCAACTTCCAGGTACGGCTGTTGATCGGTCTGAACAAACTTGGAGCTTCAATAGACTTATTACGCTCATAAATATCAAAGTTTGGATCCAACTGCCACTGACAGGTGCCCGTCGTCTGGTCTGTAGGTACCAGGAATTTTGCTCTTGCCTGTTTGAGATGGTGCTCTCCACTCTCCGTCTTGTAAATCATGACATATTCACCATCCACCTTATTATATACGATATCGGCATCAATGATGTCATAGCCCGGATCGAAGTAAAGCTTAGGTGCTGAAATCTCAGTCAAATCCTCATTGACCAAAGAGTAATAGATACGATGGCGATCAGGGAAACCGACAGAATAATAAACCACATACTTTTGGGTCACAGGATCATAGATTACCTGCGGTGCCCAGGCTGCAGTCATATCCTTAACATCAGTCAGACCAAGTGCCTTCATATTTTCCTTACTCTCGAGGTCGATGCTAATGCTCTTGTCCCAATGAACGAGGTCGTTGCTGAGCATCAGAACCATAATATGGTTACTTGTCCAACCCAATTTGGAAGTCATATCAGTACCAGCCAACATGTACTTGCCGCTCTCCGTACGCATCACATACGCATCACGCATACCGCCCGTCTGCGTAAACTTCTTGGTATCGAAGACCTCACCACCATTGAAGAGATCACGGTAACTATTGCCATAGCGGCTCAGGGCGAAAGAGGTTATTTCCTGAGAACCATGCATGTGGGCATAGAGATAACCATACTTATCAGCATCCTCAGCCAAGACATCGTCCTTCACCTCAGTAGCCACCTCACTCACTTTCAACTTGAATACGTTGAGGGAGAAAGCCGGAATCTCCAAGGTCTTGACATCAGACAGACTGATTTCTTCCGTAGGAGTCACGTTGAAAGGTTCGTCCATTGTATTCTCGTCAGTACCGTTGGCAGAGGTCAGTCGAACCACAGAGCCCCCGTCAGCCTTCATATTCTTTAGATTCAGATGGAGCGTAGTTGCATCCTGATTAGGATTCACCACCTTCAGATAGAGAAGACCCTTCTCTTCATCCAACTGTGCAGACTGATAAATCTTCTGTTCAGCTGGTATTGTAAACTGATGAATCACCGTGCCATCCAACTTGCAAGTAACAGCCGTACCATCCAACTCAATCTCGATATCATACCAGCGGTCGTTCTCGATATAACCGGAAGCAGTGGCAAGTGTAGATTTCGAACCATTCACACACATTTCTACTCCATGAGCCGTATTATTCCATCCACCGAGATTCCACCAGCAGTAGTTATTGGCATCCTGATAATTGAAAATAACGAGGAAGCCTTCTCCACCGCCGTTTTTCTTGGCACGAAGCTTGTAGGTATATTTCTTAGAAGAAAGCTTTTGCGTATTAATATAAGTACAGTTGGTAGAAGAAGCGGTCTGCTTCAACTCTCCATCACGGATACTCCATGAACCGGTTCCGGCATTCCAGGTATTCTGTGAAGAAGAGAAATCATCCTTCCATATTGTACTTCCGTCATTTCCCTTGACCTCCACATCATCATAAGAGACCTGAGTATTCCAGGAGCCTACTCCCACCTGACAGTCTGGAACTGAAGAAGAATTACCCGTTTCAGTCCATAGCAGATTCTGCTTGCCCAAGTTGTTGCCCAAAAGTTTCTGCACATAATAAGAAGGTGTACAGAAATTCTTTGCCGCATTGAAGTGGATCATATCGTATGCCCACAGCGGGTCTTCCTCGTGGGTAAAGATTGGTGCAAAGCTTGCCAACTTGCAGACATCGGAGTTTTTCTCCATACCCAACATGTAGATAGCCTCTCCCAAGGCACTGTTCAAGTTGCCATACCTGCCATAAGAACCGGAATTGGCAGCATATTCACCATTATACACACCAATGCTACGGTTGTAACGGTCGTACTTATGATAATTGTTTCTCATCCACTGGTAGGAGCGATAGTAATGCTCATCCACGAGATCAACCGGTGAATCCAAGACCCATGCAGGATTGTCAGTACCCCATGCCTCCACATTTCCGATGATAACTATCTCCGGATATTTGGCATGGATGGCTTCATAGAATTTAGCATAGCGGCGACTGTATTCCTCACGAGCCTCAGGCTGGCCATTCTCATTGCCCACCTCAATAAACTTAAGTCCGTAAGGTTTCTCATGACCATTGGCGATGCGACGGCGTCCCCATTCGGTAGTCTCATCCCCATTGGCATATTCGATGGCATCCAAGGTGTTCTGCACCAAGGTATCTACCTGTTCAAAAGGAACGGTAAAGCCATGTCCCAGACCTACATTGACCACAAACATCGGAGCGGCATTCAAATCTTCACACATCTGCAGGTATTCATCATAACCCAAGCCATCAGAAGAGCGGTAACGCCAGTTATGGTTCCAATGTCCCGGACGTTCCTCTATCGGACCGAGAGTATTCTTCCACTGGAAGGAATTTTCCAGTGCATCCTGTCCTTCCACGTAACAACCGCCAGGGAAACGGAGGAAGGTAGGTTTGGTATCATGAAGAAGTTGGGCAAGGTCAGGGCGCAAACCATTCTTGCGACCTTTCCAGGTATAAGGCATGAGTGAGACTACATCGATCAGCATGCTGCCGTTATCAGAGGTAAGCAATGCAAAACGACCTTTCTCACAAGAAGCATTTGCCTTGATTCGGGCAGTCAACAGAGTCCAGGAGTTAGACTTCAAAGAGCCTTCCAACTTCACCTCCTCAGAAACTGCAGCTCCATCATTCTGCTGGAGTTGTCCGTATATTTTTCCATTAAATTTAGTTGAAGCTTTTACCCACACACGGAGCGTATAGGTAGAATCTGTCTCAAAGTGCATTCCCCAGAAGCCCGTATTACAGACTCCTGCTTTTTGAGTTGCGCTTGCGCCGGAAACCGAAAGTTGCAGACAGGTTTGCTGTGCCTTGTTCATCACCTGCGATGTATTCAGGGAGAGTTTCACGTTCTGTCCGTTTTGCTGGATAGCCGACCAGCATTCAGGGGTTGTATTATTATCCTCGAAAGATCGGTTTCTGATAAGTTCCGCATATAAGCCACCATCTCCCGCATGATTGATTTCCTCGAAGAACAGTCCGTATTGATGTTCGCTGATAGCAGCCGCACGTTTTTGGGCATCGATGGTCATCGTTACCTGCGCTGTAGCTGCCAAAGACATACAGAGAGAAGTACAAAAGAGTATAGGTTTACTTAAGTTCATGAATAATTCAGAGATAGAGTTGATGTAAAAAAATAAGTTGAATAGAGAAAAAGAAAAAGGCAGACAGAAAACAGAAGGTTTTCACTCTCTGCGTTCCGTCTGCCTTTCAAGTTATGTTAGTTCAAAAACCAGCCGCTATTACTTAACGACTACCTTCTTCACCTTCTTAGAACCATCCTTCATCACGGTCTCAATGATATTGATACCCTTCTGAAGCTTGCCAATCTGCATACCGCTTGCATTGTAGATCTTAGTTGCTACTGCATTTGCATCTGTAACGATCTCGCTGATACCAGTAGGATCAACGCCCAGATAATACAACTTGAAGTTCTTAACAATTGTCCAGTCATTGGTTACCGTTACATTCTTGATCAAACCGATACGGAAATCGCTATTGCCATCATAGTTGAAATTCAATGGCTCAGAATCGTATGCACTGCCAGCATCTGATTTGAAGAATGCCTGAGCAGTAATCATGTTGTCTGGAATGTACATTCCATCATCCATCTTTTTCAGACCTCCATTATCACTCAAACCTACGCTATTCCAAGTGTCTTCAGCAATCTTATGTGCAGTAATGGTCTTGATAGCCTGCTTGGTCTCTGGGAGTTCAGTAGCAACCTTCTTACCCTCTTCTGTTGGAATTTCCTTATCAGAGAAGTAGAGGTATGCATTCTCGTTTACATCATACTTCAACTGATCGCTATCGTCAACCTTAGCTGAAGCGTCACTACCATTACGATAGAAAGCCTGAGTTGTCAAGCGATACATACCAGCAGGAAGACCTACCAATGTCTGCTGCAAGTTGAATGTACAGTTGAAGAACTCACCAGCCTCAACGTTATTACCAGACTGGAATCCCATTGTTCCATCTTTCACATCCCAACCAGTACTACTCATGGTTGCGAAATCACTGTTGGCGATAACCTTGGTGATATCTGCAGGTTTTGCTTCTGAAGCATCAGCAATGATATCATTGATGACGTACTTAGTTACACCTTCATTCAAAGCCTTGATAGCAGCTGGTATCTCAGCATCAGCAGCTGTACCATTGTCATAAATACCCTGAGCTGTAGCCACGGCTGCATTGTACAAGCCCTTCGCAGTCTCAGAGGTTGTAGAAGAAGCCTCATTCTCCTCGTAACGAGTCTGAGCGTTATCAATAGCTTCCTTCAGAGGCTTATAAGCCTCAATAGAGGTATTAGCAGCCTCAATGGCAGCACTCAATGTATGAATACCAGGAACTGTTGCTTCTGTTTCGAGAGCAGTCTTAGCAGCCTCCAACTGAGTGCGTACGTCAGCATTCATCTTAGAATCAAGCAAGCCAGCAGCCTTAGCAATCAATGGTGTTGTTACCACATTCAGAGCCTCACCCTTGCCACCAATATACTTCAACCTGAAGTTATCCCAGATAGCCCAGTCGGCCGTACCATTAGAAGGACGTCTCTTTTCACGTACACCGATACGAAGTGTACCACCCTCTACAAACATAGGAACGGTTACTGTATAAGCTTCTGGATTCTCCGTAGTGGCAGGAGCCATACCCTTCATAGAGTTAGGGATGTAAACTTCCTCGCCATTCAGATTATATTTATAGTCATCACCTGAATTTTCCTTCATACCGTATGTATAAGGAGAGGTAAATGGAGTCTCCAAATCATTTGCATAGATAAACGCAGTAATATCCTCTGTACCATTATCATGAGCAACAGAAGCAATATCATTACCTGCTACACGCTGGAAAGCAAGTACTGACAATTCATAAACACCATCAGGAATATTGGTAATATCCTGATAGATATCAAATGTGCCTTGATATACCTCGCAGTTTTTGTAAGTTTCATTAAATGTAGGGTTTCCTTCCTTGACAGTCCAGCCTTCGCTGCCAGAATCGAATGATGGGTTCACAATCTTTCTTGTGATATCATCACCTGGCTTGATACTTGCATTCTGAGCATTCTCCAACTTGACCTTCAAGTCAGCCATATACTGTGTCAACTGATCATTATCGAGCGACCAGGTACTCATCAAGGCTTCTGCACCATCGCCATTTCCGCAATCTTCATATAATTCCATGAATGCATCAAATTCATCTCCTGCAGGATCTTCTGCCAAGAATTCTCCTATCGTTGCATTCAGTGTTTCCAATTCAGCATACAACGCAGAACTCTTTTCAATCTTTGCTGCGATATCTGAAAGTTCTTTCTTCATGGTATTGATTTCCTCATCAGTAGTACCATCTTCAGTCATCGCTCTTGCACTTTCGATGAGTTCAGCAGCCTTATCGGTATAAGTAGGGCATGCATTAACACCAGCCAACTTAGCATCGAGGTCTTCTGCAGCAGTCTGCACATCATTCAAGTTCATTGCCTTGAAGCTTGGACCACAATACTCAATCTGGAAATTATCTACGAATACCCAGTTAGCAGTACAATTATCCAGCTTGAAGCCGATAGTCAAATCCTCACCTTCCTTGATATCCAGGAGGAATTCATACTTCTGAGGTACATTTGCCTTGGTAGCAACAGTCTGAGAATTTTTAGTAGCCTTGGTATCTGCGAATACAGAAACACCCTCTACCTTATAGTCATTACCCTTAGACTGCTGGGTTGCCATCGCATAGCATGTCACCTTATAACCACCCGCAGGCAGGTTGTGCAAAGTCTGAGAGAGAACACCGTCACTGAGGCGGCCAGCACCAGCAACTTCGGTATTTGTTACAGGGTCTGAATTTCCATTTACCCAGCGCTCAATAAAATTCTCTGTCTCATAGCCATCAGATGCAGTATATTTTGATGAATGAGCCTGCCAATTGGTACCATGACCGCCATGACCAACATCACCCGTATCATCATATATACAATCATGAGTCCAACCAGTCAAAGCATCGCAATTGGCATCTGGAGCATATTCTGTAATATTTACAGGAGATTCAGCCGTAGCTTCAGCCATTGCCTTATTTCTTCTTGCATCAGTAATCATGCGAGAAGCTTCCTTCAGCTGCCAATATTCTGCATTAGGATTATTGTAAATAGCTTCTACTGCAGATACATCTAATCCTTCATCATGAGCAGAATTAATCTGATCCTTCAACTTCTCTAAGCGATAGAAATAAGTATAAGGATAAGCAGCCCATTCAAGACCATAACTGCCATCAGCTGTCAAAGCAGGGCGGAACAGATCATCTACAGCAGTCTCACCTTTACCATCTAATCCATTATCATTAGGATTATAGCCGGCATAAGTATCAGGCTGCTCATTAGACTGGAATCTGAATGTCGTACCATTAGGTGTAACTTTCCAATAGGTTTTCTCTATACCTTGATTATTGTAATCAACATAAGAGTTACCACCATTTTCATCAAATGAGTTAAGGAATATCTTGTTAGAAAAGTCACCAAACTTACCAGATTTATCATTACAGAAAGAATAGGTACCATTAGGCTGACCATCATCGCCCTTATTAGGAACGATAACAAAGCCAAGACCTGTTGTGCCCAAACTTGTCTGGGTGCCATAAGCATTACCATTGGTAAGCCACTTGTCTGCCAAGATATTCTTGATAGCTACAGTATCAGTACCATCCAGTTTCAACTGTACTGGATTTGGAAGAACAGGATCATTCACCTGAGCTTGTGCATAATTGGTGCTTAATGAAGCAACCAAAACTGCTGAATAAAGTAAACGTTTGTCCATGCGTTATTTTTGGTTTAATAGGTTGATGAAGTTATTAGCTTCATTTAATTAAAGTTTTATCTGGTTGCAAAATTAGTAATTTAACCGTAACATACAAGTTTTTAAGCAAGAAAAGTTCTTGTTTTTTAGATTATTTAACCAAAATAGGTGTGTAAAATACAAAAAAACAATAGCACACATTATATAATAGCGTAAATTCAACACTTATCGCTCCATAAGTTTAGCAAAAAAAATCCGAGAGGCGCACAAGCACTTAGTTAATCTTAGTTAACGCAGAGATATTTTTCAATAAAAATAGCATTATTTATTTAAAGTATTGTTATCTTTGCACCCAAAATAACTAACGAAAGTATCCTAACAACAAAATTTGATTCAATCAAAATGAAACTGAGCCTATACCCAAATCCGGTAAAGAGTGGTATTTTCTGCCTACATAAGCACGATTTACGGGCTTTATTTGTAGGTCAAAATTCGTTTAAGATGGCAAATAACTGTTAAAAGGAGAAATCTACACATCAGATACATCGAAACTTCTAAACAACAAAATAACAAAAATATGAGCAACCGCTTTATCAATCAATCGCGTCATGCGATGCTCGGTATATGCGCTACATTAGCCATCTCAGGCTTCTATGCATGTACTGACTCTTACGACCTCGACGACAAGGGCAACATCCCGACGAATTTGGGTAAGAGTATCTATGAAGAGCTGGAAAATCCAAGTGAAGCCAGTAGTCTTCATGGTACATTCAAAACCTATCTTCGCCTGATTGATGACCTTGGATACAAGGAGGTCATGTCAAAAACAGGTTCAAAGACTGTGTTTGCAGCTAACGACTCTGCATTCAACGAGTTCTTCAAGAACAACAAATGGAACGCCAAGTCGTATGAAGACTTGACAGAGTCCATGAAAAAACAACTGTTCTACACTTCTATCCTTGACAATGCCATCCTGACGGAAATGCTTTCCAATGTGGAAAGTTCCAACAGTTCTGTTACCCGAGGCATTGCCATGAAACACCAGACCTCTGCCAACGCTACCGACACCATCTATCATGTATGGGCTTCTGAGTTGCCAGCCAACAACTCTTATTGGACTCCTTATATAAAAGGTGGAATCGACGTAGTAATGGACAACACCCGTCCTATGATGGTTCATTTTACCCAGGAGCAGATGCTCAACAATGGTATCAACAGCGAAGACTTTGCTGCCATCACAGGAAGACCATACGAGTCGGGTGGTACCTTTATCTTCAAGAACAAGATTATAGCTAAGGACGTAACCTGTCAGAACGGTTATGTAAACCAGACTGACGGTGTCATCGTACCTCCAGGCAACATGGCGCAGATGATCAGAGAGAGCAAGGATACCAAGTGGTTCAACCGCATGCTCGACCGTTTCTGTGCTCCATACTATGATGCCCAGACCACATTAAACTATAATGACAATGCCCTCCTCAATGGCAAGCCAATGATTGACTCCATTTTCCAGTGGCGCTATTTCAGCGAGCGCTCTCAGGGAGCAGTTGCTCTTCAGAGAGATCCAAAGCAGGTGGCATTGGCACAGGATATGCTTCTCAACTTCGACCCGGGATGGAACCAGTATTACAGCACATACGGCACGATGCTCGCCGATATGGGTGCGATGTTCGTTCCTGATGATGAAGCAGTAGAAGACTATTTCCTCAATCCATCCAATGGTGGTTACAACATTCTTGGACTTTATGCCAAGAAGCCTCTCACCAAGGAGAATTTCGGTGAGAACTTAGACAGTATTCCTGCCAACATCATCCGTTCATTCGTCAACAATATGATGAACGCATCCTTCGTACAGTCAGTACCAAGCAAGTTCGGTACCATCATGGACGAGGCGAGTGACCCAATCGGACTCACCTTGAAAGATGTCATCAAAAAGGAGAATGCCTACGATGTACGTATCGCCAACAACGGTGCCATCTACATGCTCAACCGAGTGATTCCACCTATTTCATATAATATTGTATCTACACCAGCGTTGCTCCGCAAGGCAAAAGACTTGGGTGTCATCAACTGGGCTATCCAGGACAAGGATATGCTGAAGGTAAACTACTACGCCTACCTGCGTGCCAGCGCAGCCAACTATGCCATATTCCTGCCAAGCAATAGAGCTTTCGACATGTATTATGTAGATCCAGTATCATTAGGTAAGAACTACAAGGATGGTCCTCGTGTACTCCACTTCTATTATAAAGATGTGCATAAGGACAAGAATATCTCTGTATCTGCATTCAAATACAATCCAGCTACAGGTTCTATCAGTTCAGACTCTACAATCGTTCAGTTGGGCGCAGTTACCGACCGCTTGATTGATATTCTGAACTATCATACCGTATCACTTTCACAGTCCGTCTCCAAGGACAACATAGGTGTAACCAATAAATACTACAAGACCAAGCATGGCGGTGAGATTGCCATCCACGGAGGTCACATCGGCGGAAACGTAGTAAGCGGTGGACAGATCAATGGTATTGCAGGCAGCAACTACAGCTATCCGGTTTCAGAAATCAAGGAAGCTACCAGCTACAGCAATGGTAAGGCATTTGTCATCGACCACCTCATCCAGGCACCTCAGACCAGTGTATATGGCTGTCTCAACGACAACAGCCAGTTCTCTAAATTCCTGGATCTGTGTACACCAGCCAATCTGAGCAATCTGCTGACCAGCATCGGTATGGATAAAGACGAACAGAAGCAGTTTACCGTATTCAGCGATGTCTTTGCCAGCAATACAACAGAAAACAAGAAGTACGACTGTCTCGACCAGAACGTCAACTTCTACAACACATACAACTACACGCTGTATGCACCAGACAATGAAGCCATGACCTTGGCATTCAAACATGGTCTCCCTACCTGGGAGCAGGTACAGGAAGTAATGGACAAAGCTTCAGCAAATGACGAGGCTGCCAAGGCTAAGGCACTGAAGATGGCAGAAGCTATCCGAAACTTCATCCGCTATCACTTCCAGGACTTCGCACTCTATGCCGACAACACCATCGACTACGGAGATGCACAGGAAGTAGGAAACGGCAACAGATCATACATGACCTCCTGCACCATCGGTTCTGCCTACAAACGACTCAAAGTCAAAGGTGGCAGCGGCAAGTTGTATGTAACTGACGAAGGCGGTGACGACCCAGTCATCATCAATGCAAATGGCGACAAGTTGGTCAACTTCATGGCTCGTGACTACATCTTCAAGAGTGGTGCTATAGAAACATCCTCATTCACAGCCATCCATGAGATTTCAAAGCCTCTCTGCTTCAGCAGGAGCAAACGTTACGACGACGGTTTCGCCAGCAATACCCCTGAAGCCAACCAGGCACGCCTGAAGAATCTCAAGAACCTATACTATGCACAGAAGCATGGAATCAAGTTCTACAAATAATTTCACAACCAAGCTTATAACACAATGAACAATATAAGAACATACATAACCGTAGGTGCCTTATGCAGCGCTATGACAATCTCTGCTCAAGACCACCGTATCTCAGGTACCGTATCTGATGAGTTCGGTCCTGTCATCGGCTGTAATGTGATAGAGAAAGATGCCAACAACCGTAACGTGAACGCTACGATTACCGACGTGAATGGTAACTTCCAGTTAGCTATCAAGAACCCGAAGAATAAGTTAGTTGTCAGCTACGTAGGATACAAGACCTTTTCACAGGTCATCGGTTCGCAGACCAATTTCCAGGTACAGCTCAAGGACGCCAACGAGTTGGGAACAGTCACCGTAACCGCCAAGCAGCGTTTCCGCGGTGATGGTTTGAGCATCCCTAAGGACGAGGTATCTGTTGCTACCCAGACCATGAACATGGATATCGTGGATGGTCTTGCCTTTACCAGTGCCGATGAGGCATTGCAGGGTCAGATTGCCGGTCTCGACATCGTAGCCAACTCCGGTAACCTCGGTGCCGGTACTACCATGCGTATGCGTGGTGTAACCACCATCAACGGTTCTTCAGAACCTCTGATCGTTGTCAACGGTAACATCATGGACGTGCCTGATGCCAAGGATACAGACTGGTCAACCGCTACAGAGGAGACCTACAGTTCCTTGCTTTCCATCAACGTGAACGATATCGAGAGCATCGACATCATGAAGGATGCCGCTGCTACCGCTATCTGGGGTGCCCGTGGTGCCAATGGTGTCATCAGTATCAAGACCAAGCGCGGTAAGCGCGGTAAGATCCGTATCGACTACAACTTCTCACTTCAGGGCAACTGGCAGCCTAAGGGTTACAACCTCCTCTCGGGTGATGAATATACCATGCTGATGAAGGAGGAACTCTACAACCCTACACAGAATCCTTCTGCTACCACCAACATCAATGAGTTGAACTACAACAAGAGTTGGGCTGAGTACAACAACTGGAACGACAATACTGACTGGGTGAAGGCAGTAACCCAGACCGGCTGGAACCAGAGCCATGGTCTCACCATCTCGGGTGGTGGTGAAAAGGCTGTATTCCGTATCTCTGCCAACTATGACCATCAGACCGGTACCATCATCAAGCAGGTATTGAACCGTTTCTCTACCCGTTTGAACTTGGAATACTATGTGAGCGACAAACTGAAGTTCACCACCGAGTTCCCATTGACTTATACCAAGAACCAGAAGAGCTATGCCAACATTTTGGGTAAGGCCCTCTCCATGGCTCCTAACATGAGTATCTACCGTGAGGATGGTAACGGCATCGACACCAACGAGTACTACATCATGCTGCCTTCAGCAGAAAAGGACGAATATGGTTCATCCATCAGCGGAACCTCTTCTCTCCAGCTGAAGTCTGTACGCGATATCGGTAACCCTGTGGCTATCGCCAACTTGGCATGGAACAACGAGAGTACCTACCGTATCACTCCTGACTTCCGCATCAACTACTATTTCTTAGGCAATGACGACCACAAGACCCGTCTCGACTACGAGGGTCAGGTTTATCTGGATATCTTCTCCAAGAGTAATCCTACCTATTGCCCAGGTTCGTTGAGCACAAATGGTTGGAAGGATAATAGCTACAACCTCTATACAATGGATGACTACAACTCATTCCAGTTCCAGACCCGTCACCAGTTGATCTTCACTCCTAAGTTCAAGAATGAAGATATTGCCTGGATGATGTTGGGTCGTTGGGAGTTGACTTCTGGTACCAGCTACGGTCAGAACGTAAGTGAGCGCAAGTTGCCATTGGGTGCGCAGTCTCCTACCCTTCCTGCCGAAATCTCCAACATGTCAACCAGCAATGGTGAGTGGCGCAGCATGGCAGGCGTATTCTCTACACACTTGTCTTACAAGGGTCGTTACAATGCCGACTTTACAGTACGTGCCGACGGTACTACCCGTTTCGGCGACAATAATAAGTGGGGTTACTTCCCAGGTATGTCTGTCCGCTGGAACATCAGCGACGAGCCTTGGATGAAATGGTCTCGCAAGGTGCTCTCTATGTTGGCATTCCGCCCATCATGGGGTGTGAACGGTAGAACTCCAAGCAGCGAGTATCTGCAGTATGCGAAATATGCAGCCGGCAGCCAGTATGGTAACGGCAATACCCTGCTTCCTTCTACCCGTGTAGATGGACTGCAGCTCAGCGACCTGAAATGGGAGAAGACCACCTCATGGAACTTAGGTGCCAATTTAGGACTCTTCGACGACATGATTGAGGCTGACTTCAACTACTATTATAAGAAGACGAAAGACTTGCTGAACCCAGGTGTTGCCATTTCTTCTCAGACCGGTTATACCACTTTGGCATGGAAGAACATCGGTTCTATGGAGAACAAGGGTTGGGAATTCAACATCACCGCCAAGAAGTTCATCAAGGCAGGTAAATTCTCAATGGATGCCAGCTTCAACGTGGCACAGAACTTCAACAAGATCACAGAGATGGATCAGACCGTACTCGATGGTATCAACGAGGACTGGTCTGCAGATAGCCGCGGTAAATACTTCAAGCGTATCCAGGTAGGTAATGCCTTAGGTTCTATCTTCGGTTTGCGCCACAAGGGCGTATATCAGTACTCCTATGACTATCTGGAGAACTTACGTCGCCAGGGTTATGTCATGGAGGGCAACGAGAAGATCATGATCAGAGACAACAACGACCTCGTGGATTACCTCAACAACCGCTTCCTGCCAGCCGGCAAGACAGCTCCTATCGCCCTGAACAGAGACGGCAAGGTGATTACAGGTGCCGACGGTAAGCCTTTGCGCATGACCTACAACTCCAAGAACGGTGGTGAGACCTACAAGTTTGATGGTGGTGATGTGATTTACGAAGATGTCAACCACGACGGTACCATCAATTCATTGGATATGGTTTATTTAGGCAACTCAAATCCTAAGTTCTCAGGAGGTTTCGGTTTCACCTTCCGTTATGGCAACTGGTCATTGCGTACCAACTTCGTTTACCGTACCGGTTTCAAGGTAGTAAACTTCGCACGAATGGGTGTAGAAAAGATGTATGACACCACCAACCAGAGTACAGCCGTAAACTGGCGCTGGCGCAAGAACGGTGACGTGACAGAAATTCCACGCGCACTCTACAACTATGGTTACAACTGGCTCGGTAGCGACCGCTACGTAGAGGATGCCTCATTCCTGCGTTTCAGCTACGTCAGTCTGAGCTACGATGTTCCAAAGAAGTTCCTCAAGAGCGTAGGTCTGAATACCTTGCGATTCGACTTGAGCGGTCAGAACATCTTCGTTTGGAGCAAATATAGCGGTACAGACCCAGAGCATGCAAACAACGGTTGGAACTTTGCTTCAGACAGTTCACAGACACCACGAAGCAAATCGTTCACCCTCCGCATGAGAATCGGAATTTAATCCAACACAAAAACAGAGACTAACAATGAAAAATAAAATAAACAATATCGTCAAGAGTTTTGCCGTCGCAGCCTTAGGTATGCTGTCGCTTAGCTCATGCAATGACTTCCTGACCATCTATCCTACCGACAAGACAATCGGCGAGAACTTCTGGCAGACCAAAGATGATGTCACACAGGTGGTAACTGGCGCTTACACCGCCATGATTGATGGAGGCATCATAGAAAGAATGATTATGTGGGGTGACTACCGCTCAGACGAGTTGAAGAAACATCCTTCACTGATCAACACGACACTGGATGATATTTCCAAAGTAGATTTATACCCAAGTAGCGGTTACAACTCATGGGCATGTTTCTATAATGTCATCAATACCTGTAACATCGTATTGGCTCATGCCCCAGAGGTGATGGAGAAAGACCCTGAGTTCACCGAGGGTGACTACCAGACAGCCCGTGCCCAGATGTTAGGTTTGCGTGCCCTCTGCCACTTCTATCTGGTTCGTGCCTTCCGCGATATTCCTTACGTGACAAAGGCATACGAAAATACAGACGACATGAAGTTGGACGGCCAGCTGGCACCAGATTCTACCCTCCAGCTCTGTATCGAAGACCTGAAAGAAGCAGAGAAGGGTTGCTACAATTACGGTATCTTCGGAGAGAACGACTGGCGAACAACCGGTTTCCTCAGCAAGGATGCCATCAATGCCATTCTCGCAGACGTATATCTCTGGAGAGCTTCTCTCTGGAGCGGTACAGATGCTGCCAAGAGCCAAGAGTATTATCAGGCATGTATTGACCATGCAGACAAGGTCATCAACTCCCACTTAAACTATTTCGAGGCTAACATCAAGGGCACCAGCCAGGAGTCTTTTTACCGCAACAGCAGACAGCAGTACTACTTATATAAAGGTCTGTATGCTGACTACTATAACTTCGTAAGAGGTAACTCCTCTGAAAGCGTCCTCGAACTTCAGTTTGACGGAGAGAAGAACTCAAACACCCTACTGTGCAAGAGTTACTTAAAGTGGGAGAAGCAGGAGTCTGGCTACGGTATGATGGTAGGTACATCTACAGTGGGTGGTGCCATCGGCGACAATCCATCTCCAGCAACCAAGAGTGCTTCTACGGCAACATACTTCCAGTCTGAAAACGACTACCGCTTCTACAACAGCAGCTATGGTGTGAATGATGACAACTACTCTTCTTATGAGGTGAAGAAGATGATGAACAAAGAAAATGCCATTTACGACATTCCAACCCGAAAGAAAGGTAGTATCTATATCCAACCACTCCGTGACTTCGACAAGTTCGACCAGAACTGGATCATCTACCGCATCACAGACGTCATGCTGATGAAGGCAGAGGCTCAGATTCAATTAGCAGGTACAGAAACCAACAAACTGAAGAATCCATTTGCCCTGATCCAGGCTGTGAACCAGCGTTCTATCAGTACGACGGCACTCAAGGACACCTTGGTTTATCAAGACAACTACAACAAGGCAGACAAGATGGAATTGCTTTGCCTCCAGGAAAGAGGACGCGAGCTCTGCTATGAAGGTAAGCGCTGGTTTGACCTGGTGCGCTACTGTTACCGCCACATGACGGGTGTAGATCCTACCAAGACGCTCTACGAGATAGATCCTAACGGCAGTAATCTGCCAAGTCTTGCCAACAAGGGCAACAATTTCAAGGACATCCTCGCTACCAAATATAGTACAAACCTATACAAGTTTAAAAACGAGGGACATCTCTACTGGCCTATCCTGAACAGTGAGACCAAGACCAACAAGCTGATTCACCAGAATCCTGTTTGGGTAGAGACACAAAGTTCTGAGAGAACAGAAGAATAACATTCAAGAAATTCATAATTAAGTATAGCTTTATGACAAAGTTCATTCATAAGATAGGTGGCATGGTAGCAGGTGTAGCATTCGGTGCACTCGCCTTCACTTCATGCTCCGAGCAAATAGATGAAAGCAACCTCTATACTTTCACCGGTGAAACCATCACCGACTACTTGCGAAGCGATTCCACCCTTTCGGATTTCGCAAAGATAACAGAGTATGCTGGTTTGTCAGACCGCTTGTCTGCATACGGAACCTATACCTGCTTCGCTCCAACCAACGAGGCGGTAAAAGAATATATCCAAGAATTGTGGGAAGATAAAAAGTCTGCAAATCACAATGGACTCTATACAGGTGATGTAAGTGAGGGAAACACGATAGATCGCCTTTGGAAGTCCGAGAAACGTGACTCACTCTGCAAAGATATCGTAGAGGCACACCTTACGGGTTTGAAGAAGACAAGTAATGATTTGCTGACCGGTTCTGACATCACCATGATGGGCGGTAACACTCACTCACCAAAGCGTGTAGGTGACGACATCACCATTGATGGAACCACCAAGATCATCAACAGAGACCACGAGGTGGAAAACGGTGTGGTTCATACCATCGACAAATTGTTCTACCGCTCTACCAATTATATTATAGACGAAATGGAGAACATGGGAATCTATAGTATCTGGTGTGATGCCTTGAAGCAGACTGGTCTGGATGAAGTGATGAAGGAGCATATCCGTACCAATGGTATCAGCTGGTTTACCATCGATCCGGAAACCAAATATCCATTTGCTGAGTATCCTACAAGCTGCAAGGTGGGATTCACCGTATTTGCAGAGACCGACAAGGTACTCCAGAATAAAGGTATTACCAACTGGAAAGAGTTGGCAGCCAAGGCAAACGAGTGGTACAAGGATTGCGCTTCCTGGTACAGCTACTTGGAAGATCATCCGGAAATCAAGATCAGTACAGGTACCGACTATACCAATCAGTGGAATACATTGAACATGTTCCTCCGCTATCATATCCTGAAATATTCACTTTCTATGGATAAGTTGGTTTACTCATACAACGAGTTGGAATATGCAGATGTATATGAATATGTACGTACCTTATTGCCATACACCATGTTCAAGCTGACAGGTGTAAAGGAAAATGGTGCCGTCGGTTCAATCTGGATCAACCGTGTATTGAACAATCCTACATTGACCAGCTCACCGGGTGCCAACTCAAAGAGTGCGTATGAAGAAGCATATAAAAATTCTATAAAAGAAAATGGTATTAAGGTAGGTGGTAGTAGTACAGTACTCTCCCGTCAGGCATCCAATGGCTGGATTCATCCTATCGATGATATTCTATGCTACGAAGCCAAAGTACCAAACGAAGTACTCAACGAGCGTATGCGTTTCGAGTTCATGTCATTGCTTGACGAAAGTATGACCAATCAGTTTAGAGGTTATTCTTACTTGGATTTCTCTTCAAAATTTGGTAGAAGCGATAAAAAGATAGGAGCCATCCGTTTCCCTGAAGGTTACTTCGAGAACATGGTCATCTACAACGGAGAGTCTTCCCGTATATATTATCTGGCCAAAGACGAAGCAAAGACGTTAAACAACGGCTTTAATCCAGGAAACTGGGATTGCTGGTTGGACTACCAGGGCGATGAGTTGTTCGTAAGAGGAGCCTACGACTTTGCCATCAAGCTGCCACCAGTTCCAAAAGACGGTACCTACGAATTGCGCTTCGGCTATGTAATCACCGGAGCCCGTACGATGGTACAGTTCTCTTTGGGTCACTCTTCAGACCGTTCCAAGATGACTACCTGCGATATTCCACTCGACCAGCGAGAGGGCATCGAGTCAACTACCATCGGCTGGACAGACCCAGACAAGGACGGCGACTTAGGTGCAGCGACCGACAAGTCAATGCATAACCGTGGATGGATGAGAGGTCCTAACTACTTCAGTAATTACAAGAAGGGAGCTGAGGGTACAGCCCGTACGAACATCAGCCGTCAGCCACATATTCGCCGTGTCGTAACCAAACAGTTCTTCAAACAAGGTGAGGACAACTGGTTCCGCTGCAAGACAGCCATGCCAGAGGATACAGAAGCAGAGTTTGAGCTTGACTACATCGAGATTGTTCCAGTAAGCGTGTATAACCACCCTACTCTGACAGAGGATGTATTCTAAAAAGTGAATGTATTCTAACAAGAAAACAAACATAGAAATACAAAAGATATGAAAGTAAAATATATAATAATGACAGCAGTTGCAGCTTTGGGTTTCCAAAGCTGCACCGACTGGGATGACCATTATGACGTAACTACTGACGGCTCCGGTGCCTCAGACAAGACACTGTGGGAGCAAATCAGCAACAACCCAAAGCTCAGCAACTTTGCAGCACTGATGGAAAAGGTAGGTTACGACAAGGCTTTGTCCACCAACCAGAGCTACACCGTATGGGCACCAAGCAACGACGCTTTCGACTTCGAAAAATACAATGCCATGAGCGACAGTTTGCTGAAGGCAGAATTCCTCAACAACCATATCGCCCGCGGTTATCACAGAGCTACCGGTGAGATCAATGAGCGTGTCCACCTGCTCAACAAGAAGGTGATGGCATTCCAAGGCAACGGACGCTATACATTGGGAAATATCGCAATCGACAGCACCAACATGTTAGGCAAGAACGGTATCATACATCTGATGAGCAGTTACATGGACTTCCGCCCTAACTTCTATGAAGAGTTCCTGCGCAATGAGAACACAACCAGTCTTGCCCAGCTCTACAAGAGTGCCATGAAGCGCGAAATCGACAAGGAGAACAGTATCGAGGGTCCTATCAAGGATGGAGCAATGACCTATCTTGATACCGTATATGTAGAGAGCAACAAGATGTTCAACTACCTGAACTCCAAACTGACCACAGAGGACAGTACCTATACCATGATTGTTCCTACAGACAAGGCATGGAAAGCGGCTTATGATAAAGTAAAGTCTTATTATAAGTATCCGAAATCCATCAAGCCTTTCACCGTGAAGAACAACGATAAGACAGGCGTATTGGAATACAATCAGGCTGGTGCCGTAACCTTGGATGCAGATAGCTTGACAGAATTATATACTACAACATCTATCCTGAGTCCACTGATTTACAGTCATACCATCAATCCTGCTTTCCAGAAGGGTGATATTCCTACTGGAGCTACCGACTCCATCAAGAGTACAATAGGCGACGTAATCTGCAACACCTTGAACTACAACAGTGAGAACAGCCGTTTGGTCTATGATGCCAAGGATATGTTTGTGAATGCAGAGAAGAAGGTGATGAGCAACGGTAACGCATGGATTACAGACTCACTCCGCGTAAAACCTTGGGACAGTTGGTGCCCTATCATCCACCTGAGAGCACAGAACGGTAATTTCCAGGCTGCAGTGGATAAAGTATCCATCAACCAGAACGTAGCAGTAAGCAGCGACAACAGAAACAAGAATGTAGAAGGATCCATGCACGCCAACCAATACTATGAGGTAACATCCAACCTGGGTGCAGTGCCAGAGGTTTATTTCTATATACCGGAAATGTGGTACACTCCATACGCCGTATATCTGACAATGGTACCTGCCAACATCACCAATGAAGAAGCAGAGGTAACCTCACAGAAGCTCCAGGTACGTTCGTTCCAGAACGATGCTGCGGGTGGAACACTGACCAGATTCTCTCCTGTACCATTGAAGAAAGACTTCAACGTTTCTTCCAACCAAGCATCAGTAGTATTCGACTATGGTACGAACGAGAAATCCAAGATTGTGAGCAAATTCATGGGTGTATTCAATCCATCATTCTGCTACCGCAACCTGAGCAACTTCACAGACCCTGCAGCATATCCAGTATTCAACATACGTAGTGGAGACCGTGCAGTCAAAAACCAGAGTGCAGTACTGCGCATCGCAGGCATCACATTAGTTCCTATGGAAGCCGTGAAGTACTATCAGGCTCAGAAAGCATTGAACGGAGAAAGTGGTGAAGAATATAAAGATGAAATGCCAGAAATCTTCTGGGATCTCAATTCATACACCTATTAATAACACGAACTCAACAATTGAAGACAATGATAAATTTCAGAATATTGGCTATAATGGGCTTGATGGCAGTAGCTGCTGAAATCAATGCCCAAGAGACAACCGACAGCGCCGAAAAGAGAGCGAAGGAAACGGTAAACAAAAAGCAGCCAAACTATCCGATGAAAGAGGTATCTGGTACCATCTACGATGCTGCCACCGGCAAGCCTCTTAGCGGTGTGCAGATCCAGGCACTTGGAAATGCACGCTATGCTGCCATGACCAACGAGGACGGTACCTTCACGATCAAGGTGCCTACCTTCACCACCTCGCTCTATCTGTTTACCTCACAATATGCAAGCCAGCAGGTATCTATCGCAGGTGTCAACAACATTCAGGCAAAGATGCTCAGCGACAAGTTCAACGAGATGTACACCAATGGTACGAAGTTGGGCAACGAGGCAAGCCTGAAAGCACAGGTAAGTACACAGACTTCTATAGAAGACCTCATCGGCGAGAAATTGGGTGCTGATGTACGCACCGTCAAGCGCTCTGGTGCGCCTGGCATCGGTTCTGCCATGTTTATCCGTGGTCTGAACTCCCTGAATGCCAACGCCCAGCCTCTCATCGTGTTGGATGGTGTGCCTATGGACATGCAATATGACGGCACTTCACTTCAGACAGGTATGTTCAACAACCAGTTGCTGAACATCAATCCTGCCGACATCGAGAAGGTTACCGTATTGAAGAATGGTACTGCCATCTATGGTGCCAAGGGCGCCAATGGTGTCATCGTACTGGAGACCCGCCGCGGTAGAACCATCGCTACACGTATCGATGCCAACATCGGTATGGGTGTCAACTTGGTGCCACGACTGCCAAATGTGATGGATGCAGACCAGTATATGAGCTACGCTACCGAAATGCTCAGTACCTATCCTAAGATTGACAAGTTCTTGGAAAAGGGTTCTCTCAACTTCCTGACCACAGATCCAAACAACTATTATTATAAGACATACCATAATAATACAGACTGGAGCAAGGAAGTATATGAGACTGCATTGAGCCAGAACTACAGCATCAATGTGATGGGTGGTGACGAGGTAGGTATGTACAACCTCTCACTCGGCTATACAGACGGACAGAGCACCGTGAAGAAGAATGGTTTCAACCGTGTGAACATCCGCTTCAACAGTGACCTGAGCATCATCAAGAATTTCTTCTCAACCCAGTTTGACATCGACTATGTCAAGTTGAGCCGTGATGTATTCGACGATGGAGCACCAAGCGATTTCAGCAAGGGTACCGTCACATCTCCTACCCTCCTCGCGCTGATCAAGGCTCCTATCCTGAATCCATACCTCTACAACAATACAACCCGCGAGTTGACCTCTACATTGGCAGATGCAGATGACTTCCTGACTCCATTGAATCAGAACCTCTCATTGGCAAACCCAACAGCCTTGTTGGAAAATGGTAGCGGCAACAACAAGAACCGTATGGAGAACTCTATGTTCCATATCCGTCTGGCTCCTAAGTTTGAATTCAAGGGTGGATGGACATTGAGAGAGAACATCAACTATACGCTGAACCGTAACTCCCAGCGTTACTATCGTCCAAAGGGCGGTGTTCCTACCTACTATGTAGAAGGTTTGGGTAGAGTTCAGACGCAGTCAGCTTCTATCTTCGCTAAGGAAGAAACCCTGATGAGTGATACCCGTCTGGACTTCACACGCCTCTTCGGTGCTCACTCACTCAAGGCAATGGGTGGTTTCAGATACCTCAGCTACAACTATGAGATGAACAACCCTACAGGTCAGTATAGTACAGCCGGTAATGACAAGTTGCCTAACGTATCCAACAGCATGGACTTCAAGGATGCCACAGGTAATGACTACAAGAATACCTCACTCACCTGGTATGCTCAGGCAGATTACAACTATCGCAACCGCTACTTTCTACAGGTAGCAGCCTCTATGGAGAGCAGCAGTACCTTCGGCAAGAAGGCTACAAGTCTGCGAATCGGTGATGTGGCATGGGGCTTCTTCCCAAGCATTCAGGCTGGTTGGGTAGTAACCAATGAGAACTGGGCTCCAAAGAACAAGAACTTCAACTACTTGCGCCTCAACGCTGGTTATGAAGTGACAGGAAATGACAATATCAACAACAAGGCTGCCCGCACATCCTTCGAAGTGTTGAAGTTCCTCCACAACAACATTCCAGCCGTACAGCTCAACAATATCGGTAATGAGAACATCACTTTCGAGAAGACCCGCCGCTTCTATACAGGTTTCGAGAGCCAGTGGCTGGAGAACCGTTTAGGTTTGGACTTCACCTTCTTCTTCAACCACACCACCAACCTTCTTACATTGAAGGATTTCACCACTCCTGTGGCAGGTGTGAAGAGCTATTGGAGCAACGAGGGTAGTCTGGACAACAAGGGTGTAGAGGTACACATCAACGGCAAGCCTATCGTCAGCCGCAAGTTCACTCTGGAATTAGGAGCAAGCATCGGTCATTATCTGAACGTAATCAAGTCGCTTCCTAACAACACAACCCTTGCCCTGAATGGTCAGGAGAATGCAGCAGTAGGCTACACATCCAGCATCTACGGCAACCAGAACATCGCAACACTCGTCAATCACAGTGCAGGCGTATTCTACGGTTACAAGACAGCAGGTGTATTCTCTACCGATGCAGAAGCAAAGGCAGCAGGCAAGGACGGCTATCTCTACCAGGTAGATGAAACCGGAGCCAAGAGCTATTTCAAGGCTGGTGACATGCACTTCGTAGATCTCAACGGCGATGGTGTCATCAATGAGAGCGACAAGACCATCATTGGTGATCCAAACCCTAAGTTGTATGGTAACTTCTTTGCTCACGCTACATGGGGCAACCTGACATTATCTGCAATATTCGGTTACTCTATCGGCAATGATATCTACAACTATCAGCGCAGCATCATCGAGGGTGGCAACAACTTCTACAACCAGAGCAGCGCCATGACAAACCGTTGGAGAGTAGAAGGTCAGGAAACCAATATGCCTCGCATCTCTTATGGAGACGAGATGGGTAACTCACGCTTCAGCGACCGCTGGATAGAGGATGGCAGCTACTTGAAGCTCCGCTCCCTCAACATCAACTACAAGATACCAGTCAACTCTTCATGGCTCCAGGGACTTCAGGTATGGGCAGAGGCGAACAACCTCTTCACCATCAGCAAGTATCTTGGCGGAGATCCAGAGATGTCTGTATCCAATGCAGTTCTTTACCAGGGCATTGACACAGGTTGCGTATCACAAGGTCGCACCTTCACTGTCGGCGTGAAGATCAACCTCTAATAAAAGTACAACAATCACAAAGCATAAAAAAATGATAAAAATTAAATATTTTATTGCAGCACTCATGGCTGCTATCACACTCAACTCATGCAGTGATATGTTCGATGATGGATCCAACCGCTACATCACCAATCCATCGCTTGATGAAAAAGTGGACTCCATGTTCTACATCAATGGTATATTGAAGGGTGTACAGCAGGCCATCGACCAGAATGTGCTTATCAACGAACTTCGTGGTGACTTATTGACCACCACGAAGGACGCTTCAACCGATTTGCAGAAACTGGCTTCTTTCGATTACTCTGGCACCAACAAGTACGATTCTGCATACGTTTACTACCGTATCATCAACAACTGCAACTACTACATTGCTCACCGTGATACCACGCTGATTACCGGTTCCAGTGAAGTTGCGATGAAGGAGTATGCAGAGGCCAAGGCTATCCGTGCATGGGCTTATCTCCAGTTGACCCACAACTACGGCAAGGTACCTTTCTATACCAAGCCGTTGACTGATATCGCCGGCATCGAGAATGCAGCAAGTTCTGAGAAGAAAGATATCTACGGAATTGCTGCTGAGTTGGCTCCAGATCTGGAGCAGTATGTAGATCTGCCTGTACCTAACTGGGATAACTTTGACGCAGGTACCAATGATGCAGGAAACAACAAGACGGTCAATACAGCGAAGATGATGATTCCTGTAAGATTGATTTTGGCAGACCTGTATCTGGAATCTGGCAACTATGCAAAGGCTGTAGAGCACTACTTCAAATATCTGAAGAAGAACAAGGAGACGGTCAAAAACTATTTTGCACAACCTTCCTACAGTCCTGATTACAATAGCTACCCTAATTCATTGAAATTGGGATACTACAATACGTTTTCCACCACATCAGACTGGAAAGGCTGCTATATAAGCGACTTGGAAACTGATACTTACGTAGCAATGGCTACCAATAAGTTGCGTGGTGAGATTACGGCTTTACCAGGCCTCTTCGGTTACAATTACTATACTTCATCAGATGGTACGGAAGTAAACGAGAAAATTTCTCTTGAACCAACCAAAGCTTATCTGAATTTGAGCAACAGTCAGGACTTCTACTATGCAAATGGAAACGGTAGCGGCAGTTCTGAATTCAATATCAAGAACCTGGTATTCGCTAAAGCCTCTATTGGTGATATGCGCTATCACAGTTCATACGAAAGAGTGAAGTTTAGCACACAGGTGGAATTGACCAAGGTCATTCTGAAGTATTATAATGCCAATATCACTTTGTACAGAACAGCTGGTATCTATCTGAAGTTAGCTGAGGCAGTAAACCGCATGGGTCATCCTGATGTAGCATTCGCCGTGTTGAAGGACGGTTGGAATCATACCTTGGAAGAGGACACCACCTATATGACCCAGGAAGGCATCCAGTTCCTCAAGACCACCTTGCCATTCCTGACTCCAGAAAACCGTGTCGTTTTCGATGATGAAAGTGAAACCAATGGTGTTTCTATGGGTAATCAGGGTATTCACGCTCGCGGTGCTGGCTTTACCATGGGCAATGGTTCCGGTTATCAGTTCCAGAATGAGATCGACAAGAAGTTGGCTCAGTTGGGCCATGCTTATCCTGCTAATGCAACAGCAGAAGACAGTTTGAGAATCAACCAGGACTGTGTAGAAGACCTGCTCTGCGATGAAATGGCATTAGAGCTTGCTTGGGAGGGTTCCCGCTATGGCGACCTCTGCCGCATTGCACGCCACAAGAATACAGACAGCTATTGGGGCACCAACTACGGTTCACTCTGGCTTCGTGACAAGCTTGCATTCAAGAATCTCAGCATAGACCTCAGCAATCCAGAGAACTGGTTTATGCCATTCAAATAAAAGGCTCGGACATGAGTTATAAAACATCAAGTGGCCACACTTGATATAACAAGTTAGAAACGCTTTCTCGCCTGCGAGAAAGCGTTTCGTTTGTATAAAAGCGCCTCACCCTTCACCTCTGCCACATAAACAACTGACACTCAGACGGTTACTCAAGCAATTACTCATTTCCACCCTTCACCACCCTTCACCACCCTTCACCACTTTTCATCACCCTTCGTCTTGTAAAAATTTTCGCCATTCTTCACCACCCGTTATTTATTTTAGCATCTTCCGGCTTTCCATGAAAAGTGAAGCCTACTTCTATGAAGAGTGAAGTAAGCTTCTATTAAGAGTGAAGCAGGCTTCTATTAAGAGTGAAGCAGGCTTCTATGAAGGCAGAAATAACATTCAGATGACAGACGGTGAAGGGTGAAGATGGGTGGTGAAGGGTGAATTTTTGCCCTTCACCACCAGAACCCCAGTGTTTATGGGGGGGCAGGCAAAAAGATGAAGGGTGAAGGGTAAATGCCTATACGAGTTGAAGAAAAAGGACTAAGATAGGAAAAAAACTTGCCTATGGCGCAAAAGTGCCCTTACTGAGGGCACTTTATTGCCATAGGCAAGCACACGATCTGAATACAACTTATTTAACTAAATATCTCTTTCCATTGACCAATATGATTGTACCAGGAGAGACAGCATCCTTGTGGATGCGCTGGCCAGATAAAGTATAGACTATCTTGTCGTTTATACCTTTCACAGAGTCTGATGAAACCTCCCTGATAGCAGTAGGCGTTTCTTTGACATGGAGCACAACAGGCTTCCAGGTATCCAGACGACCATCCCCATCAGCATCAACAAGTCCCGTCGTTCCATTAGGAACAAACAGATGAACTTCCTCAGCCTGTTTTTCACTGACAGGATCCGCAACCGTACCAGCACCCTTGATTACCTTAAAGGTAATTTTCTCATGAGGCGTATCCCCAAAGATAGCCATGATGGCCACGTGATGCAGGTTGCCTGCTTTCTGCGGAAAAGGTTCAGGACACTGATTGCCCACTACATAGCCCTTCGAATCAAAAGCCACAATCTCACAATCTTCCAGGAGAACATCATTCCACATCACCTGACAGTACAAGAAAGAATTGGTATTGTATATGCGATGTTCCCGCTCATAACGGTCAAGATATTGGATTTGGCGCCAGCCGCTCTCCTTCTCCCAACCAATCTGACCAAATTCCTTATATCCGTCAGACTTTCGATAAGTACCATCCTCACAAGCCTCAGACTTGGAAGAATACTTGTCGTGAATGTCGGTCTGTGCGGACATTCCCTGTACCGCACAAACCAGACATAATATTAAAAAGAATTTTCTCATAAATCTTACTTGTTAAGATGAACGAATTTCTTGTTACCACGAATGACAACAGTCTCGATAGCATGCTTAGCCACACGCCTACCGTTCAAGTCATACGTTGCTTCTGAACTATCCTCATCCGTCTTGACAGAGCCAATACCCGTGGTAGAAGCCAAGTCGATGACGAGAGGTTGGTCAAGACTGCCCACGATAGCATCGTCACGATAGAACATGGTTCCAGGAATCACCTGTTCCATTCCATCCACGCTGACGATGAAGCGCAAGTTAGCACCACTGTTCTCACCAGCAATCGTGATGAAATAAAGATCAGCATGAGCCTCATCAGTCAAGGCACGAAGTTCACCATCACCATCAATCACTCTGACGACGGCATCCGAACGGACTGCACCATGCTTATCTACCACACGGGCAATGACGTTCATATTGCCTTGATGCATCTGGGCAATCTCAGTTTTCTCATTCACTGCATCATCTCCACCCAGTCTCATGCTCTTAGCCATAGAGGTTTCCCTGGCAGCAGAAGAAGCTGCAGATGGATAATGGAAAGTCTGCTGCTGATTACGAGTAGAATAATACAAGTAACCCTCGCCCGACTTCAAAGCCTCCAAAGAGCCTACCCATTCACTACTGTTCCAAGAAGCAAAAGCAGTCTGACTCTTGACAACATCACCTTCCTGAGGTTCGAGATCAGCAAACGCATTGCCGATAGAAACGTATCCAGGAGCCTTATAGCCAATCCAGTTCCAATTAGGTTTGATGACAACAGGATCGTTGGCAACATCAATAGCATCACCGACAACAGACAGGGATACAGGCGCATTGCCCTGGATTTTGTACATCTCGCCAGCTACCACCTCGTTGATGGAATTGCTGGTAGGAGTCCACTGTCCATTTTCACTGATCATATAGTTCACCTGATTCTTGATGCCAGCGAGAAGTTCATCAGCACTGCCATTATCAGGATTCACATAGAAGCTGCTCCATTGCCATCCCTTCTTGAGATTCAGGATCTGCTCTACCTTTTCCTGGGCATTCCAAACGTTAGGTGAAGAGATGGTACCAACGATATTGTCGGTCACAAACATGTTCGCCTTGTCCATGCTCACCTCTACCATCGGAAGAACTCTACCCGTCTTAGCCTCAAATACCTTATAGGTCAAGTCCTTGCCGTTGTCCTCAGCATTACCATATACATTCATGAGCACATAGTAAGCATCATAGCGAGAGAAGTAAGCAGGCTTAGCCACACCCACGCATCTGTCACCTCGGAAGGCAGCCACGATGTCATTCACGTCTTGTGACATCTCACCATTGATTTCAAGCTGACCATTGACATTCATCGTAAATTCGTAATCTGCAGAATTTACGCTCCAGTCTGGAGCCACACTCGTACTGTTCACCTTGATGACCATAGGTTCTGGTACGCCCAAGTTACCGGTCAGGTAAATCGTAGCCTCCTGACTGCCGATGCCAAGAGCAGGATCAACCGCAAAGGTCAACTTCTTGCTGGAGAGCGCAGGCAGATAGCCCGTTTCATTCTCCAGAGTGAGCCAAGATGGCAAACCGCTTACAGTCCAAGACTCTGTAGTACCACTATTATTATTGATTTCAGCCTCGATGCTCACCTTTTCTGTACCATGCTTCACGGTTTCTACTTCATCCTGCTTCCATACCAGTTGGTTTTGGCGAACATAGACATCCCATGTCACATTCTCAGAATAGTTGTTGTGACTGTCACGTACATTCTTGACCGTTACAGTCAGCGTGCATCCCTCGATTCGTTGTGGTTGCTCTGTGAGATTTACCAGAATCTTACGTTCGCTTGCCACATATTCGAAGCTTACATTCTGCTTATCAGGTACAGACTTCAATGCCGGTACATTATCAGAAGTAGGCGCAAGAGTTACAGGCACATTGACAGGCTTAACTGCCCCAGATTGTGTAGCACTCTGGTCAGAGAGCGTTGCTAAGATGATAGGCGCATTACCTTCATCAAGCCCACCCTCCTCGAAAGGATAGTAAGCTATCAAGCCATCACTTGCCTTATTGACACGGGCATACATATTGTTCTTGATGACCTCACCCATGCGGCGTCCCTTCCAGATACGGATTTCATCTATCGCACCCTTCAGCATATCCGTAGCCTGAGCACCATCATACTTACCACCCAAGAGCAACTTACTTGTCTGGATGGCAGGAAGAACAGAAGCCATCATCTGCTTCTTAGCCACACCATCGAGATAAACCGTAGCAGAACCAGATGTACTCTTCAGCACATTGATAGCTACATGGTGCCACTGGTTGTCAGTCACCTTGTCGGAACCGATTGCATAATCAGCGCCATTCACATTCATCTTGAGCAAACCAGCCTCATCAACAAATATGTCGAGCTGATCCTTGCTATTGAATCCGAAGACATTCGCCTTACCATTCTGTTTTTCCTCAGCACGGAACCAGAATTCAGCCAAATAGCTTTCCTCATGGGTTGTGGCGATCTTGGAAGCATCCACAGCAACGACGGTCTTTCCGTCCAAGGCAAGTGCATAATTCTTGCTTGCCAAATACCAGGCTGTAGCAGAAGGCAAAACGAGATCACGACTGCGAGCATAGTCGGTAGCCAAACCACCATGACCTTCATCCAGTCGCCAATAGCCCATCAAGCCATCGCTATAACGGGTCTTCCGCTCGTACATTTCATTCTGAGCCTCACTCCAAGGACGAGCCTGATTCCAAAGACTGACATCATGTATCTGACCTTGCATCTTCTCACCCAATGTGATAGGACCATTGCCTTTGTACTCACCAACCTTTAAATTGTTGAACAAGACAACATCAAAGGCATCATAAGCATAATTGGCATTGAGGGTCTGCTTCTCTGCATCATAACTGAAGCTGACAAACTGCCAGGTATTCTTCTTGAAAGCATTGTCGCTGGTAAATTTCTGTCCATTGACATCAACCACCATCTTATCATCATCAGCCACGCTCACGGTCATTCTGCCAGCCTTCGTTCCATGTGAGAATATCTCACCCTTGGCAGAGTAACGCATCCACATATTGACGGCAAACGACTTATTGCTTAAATTGAAGTTGGCATTGGTCTTGGCACCTTCGCCACCTGTCAGATTCAGAGCCACATCATGAGCCACCTGTGCATCATTCAATTCTCCCTGGATAGAGAAGTTGTCAGCCTTGCTCATCGCACCAGAACGAATATCCTCGTTGAAAGTCAAGGAGATTTCGCTGTCAGCGGTAAGTACGCCATTAGATGGATTAGGATTGCTAATCACCTGTGGGCGAGCCATATCCTTATAGAAGGAAATGACCTCAGAAGACTTCGTCACCTCTTCACCACCGAAGTTGCTCACCGTAATGGTACGGATGTTCCATTGTCCATCAGGATAAGTATCATTGTTTGCCATACTGAAGACATAATTGAATGTACCTTCATCAGACAACAAGCCCTTGTTCTTATCAGCAGCCGCTTCCTTCTCGCTGACTACCCACTCTTTCACGGTAAGCCACTGCGGATTGCCCTGCTGCTGTACCTGCAGGCGAACGCTCTTCATACCACGAGCATTCTTATCATAATTGCTGATGGTAAGATGCATCGAAGTACCAGTCTCCAAATTGATGGCACTCTCAGCTGACTTCAGAGAGACATCACTGCTCGTCTGCTGGAAGTAGGCACTGAGTTTCAGGATTTCCTCGATATTGCTATCACAGGTGCTTGACATACGAAGCTGCAAATCCTTATAATCATAAATGTCAGGATTGGTCTGTGAAATCTGCAAAGTCTTGGTTACAGTCTCACCTGCTGGTACGAGAATTGTACGACCAGCGGTCACATCCTTACCGTCCATCTTGACAGCAGCACCATTTGGATTGGAAGAATCGACCACATTCAAGTTGAAGTAACTGTCGATATCAGCCTCACTGGTATTCTGCAAGTAGATGGTAAATGTAGCAGGTTTGCCACTTGGTACACCCGTCACAGAAGTTTCCTTGGCACTGAGATGAGGCTGCTCCACCTGAGCAGTCTTTGTCTGGATGGTAGTACCCGGTCTGTAATACTTGGTCTTCACCTCATCCTCGTATGGGCAACTGGTTTGTCCGGCACGAGTATAGAAGATAGGTCCAAATCCATCAGGAGCATCGATGACATCAATAGAAAGTGCATCAGCATCACCAGTCTCTACAAGCGAGAAGCCCACTTCACGAGAAGACTCCTCGGTGCTGCCATCACTTGTAGTCGCGCTACCTCCCTTTTCTTCTTTTGTCAAAACCTCAACACCATTTCCATCAAATGCAAATCCAAGTTTTCCACTACCTACAATCAGCAGCGAAGTCTCGCTTTCCACGGTGAAATCCTTACTGTTCACCGATTGGGTTGAACTGGACACACTTGAACCGGCATCAAAAGAATAGTTCGTACGCTTGTACTCAGCATTCTCGATGGCAGTCACCTTTGCCTTCTCATTGTTGGCCAAAACCTGTGTCCATGCAGAAATCTGCGCATTATACCAGGCGATGGTATCGCTTGCCACATAGTCGTCCTTCAATTGAGAACCATTGTATGCACTCTTTGGCAAGACCATCTTATAAGACTCACCGCTAAGTTCACCAGACTTGGAAGCCTTGGCTCCCCAAACTTTCTTATCACTATTGTTGGAGCCTAATCTGGAATCAGTATTAGACAACTTGGTGATATAAACTGGCTTGTCTGTGTTATTGACATAGCCATCATAGCTGTTCACATGTACCAAGCAAGAGTTACGCAACTTCTTGAAGTTTGGCAGCAGTACATTCTCCACATAGTTCTGAGTATAGGAGAACTCAGTACCATAACGAGTACCCACGCTCATCACATCGCGTTTCTCCAGCGCTGGCACACTATTAGCATCAGCCGCATAGATACCTACCTGTCGGGCATTGCCGAAATTATAGTTCACAGAAGAACCGATGAATACGTCACCCTGATCGCCTACATACTCCGGCTGATCGCTGGTAGAGATACGCTTGGTAGTGGTAATGGTCTGAACAGTGGTATTTCCCATTCTCACCTCTTCGTCAATCTTGACTCCCACTTCCAACTCGTTCTTCACTTCTATTTTGGTATCTTTAGTTACCAAAGCACCCATACCTGCCGTACCGGTTGTAATGGTAGTTTCGCAACCCATGCTTGCCTTGACGCTCGTCTCATTGGCATATTTTATAGTTCCGCCACGCATCTTGGTGGTAGAGAAGGACTGTCCTTCCTCGATATAAGCATTTGATCCGGAACCTGCCGGGTCACGAAGAATCATAATCACCTCGTCAGGACCAGAGGTCACGAAGTTGCTGCCCGAAGTCAACTGTCCCAAGACAATGCCCTGGAATCCGTTGCCACTCCAGTTCTTCTCCACACCATCTATAGGATAGCTCATCGTGAGCGTACGGGTGTAAGGAGTCAGGATATTTGGAGAACCGGCTTGCCAAGAGTAGGTTCCATGACCTAAAGAGTCGAGCTCGATTTCAGTCTGAGAAGACTCATATACCTCACCGTCCTTGTCACCAGTGACATAGACAGAAGTACCAAATCCCATCTGGTTGGTGATGTTCACCGTATTGTTTGCCAATGGCACCTTTGACTCCTTGACAGGAGCATCAGCGTCATGGTTGTAATACTTCTCATACAAACTCAGGTCGAACTCGTAGTTGCCTCCCTGAACGAAGATAGGATAACCGAAGGTATAGGCATCCACATTTTCAGTCTTTGGCAGAGTAAACGTTTTCTCCTTATTATATAGTTCAATCGATTTCTTGCTGCCGTCTTCAGCAACCAGCTCATAGGTTGGTTCACCGAAGGCACCTTCAGCCTCTACATTCTTCTGTACCACATCCAGGATAGCCGGACTGCGGTAGCTCTTCTTCAGCGATGCTACGTATTCAAACTTCTTATAGCCATCCTCTACTTCGATAGAATCGGCAGATGTAGCCTGTGGATCAGTAGCATTGATGATTTCAGCCGTATTCCAACTGATATCGCTGTTGCTGTCAATCTTAATTCCTGTCACAGTATATTGAAGCGGTGGAACCATAGCAGCAAACTCACCGGTCTTAGGGTCGGTCTTGATGGTAATGATACGTGCATTATCGGCAGAACCGGAACCCACAGTAGTAGTAGAGTTACAAACAGCATCAGCAGGAACAGCAAATACTCTATCGGTCTTTGCCGTCACATATTCATAAGCCTGTCCATTCTTTTCCACACTCACATTCATACTATAAGTATCAGAAGCCTTCAGGGTCAATGTAGCCTGACCAATGTTGTTGACAGACTGTCCCAAACCAAGCGGTTTTTCATTCTCTACCGCACCACCCGTCACACGACCTACGATAGGTACAAGCGTGGTGTCGTAGAACATAATGGATGGAATATCTCGGATAAACTCGAGTGTTTCCATCTTATTAGCATCCTCATTCTGGGTAGGATAATACCCCATACCCTTATACGACTTGCCATCTGCATTGCAGAATTTATGACCGAGCTTGCTGGCACTGATATAGTGATAGCCGATAGGCACGCTGATGGTATATTCACCCTTTTCGTTGGTTTGGATAAACTCGCCGTCCTTGGTACAAGACACACCATCCACGGCAAACTGCACACCCTCTACAGGGATTGTAGTACCTTGATAATATACGACACCGCTGACAGAGAATGAACTGACATCCTGGAAGTCGACACCATTGTGAACAAGCGACTGTGCACTAACAAAGCGGTTTGCCTTGGCAGCAGAGAACTCATGTCCGCCCATGGAAGGACGGATAGTATAGCTGGTACCATCGCCAGAGAAAGGCACGCCACTGATGGTGTAGTTACCATTCACGTCGGTATATGCCGACAAGGAGAGTTGATCCTCCGAAGGCACGTCATCGGTGATTTCCATGTCGACGATTTTTCCATGGTTTCCATTAGAGACGCCACCAGTCTTCGAGTAGTCATAAGCTATGGTTTGATTAGTAATACCCTCATCAAACTTATAATACAAGTAGAGACCATCCTCACTGCCCGACAGCGTGTGATTATAGTTCTTCTTGATTTGGTCGTCTGTCAATTCCTTTGTCCAGAAGCGACATTCGTCGATGACACCAGAATAAGTTTGGTTATCAACTCTGCTATCTCCATACCAAAGTCCAGATTCAGGCAAGTAATCCCTATTTGCAGACAAAATGGCATCAACCATCTTATATGCACTTGGATCTGAAATCTGCACCTTGGCACTTTGGAATTTTCCGTTTTCCCCTATAACACGCACTGTATATGTCGCATTTCCATCGAAAGAAACAGATGCATTATAGAACTTGCCCTCCGCTATTGTAATTTTCTTGTCCAAATAACGGCGGTCAAGCTCTAGATTGTTATTTTTAAGATAAGATAGTCCTATACTGAGATCACCTGTAGATCCAACTGCAAAATAGAAAAAATTGGTAGCGAAGACGTGCATACCATTTTCCGGGAATTGGTCTATCTTGATATACGTCTGTGCAGTCCATGGATTACCGAACAAAGATGCCATCGTCTCTTTAGGCTTGGCAATACCCACCTGACAGGTCACATTTTTGGTAGTGCTGAGCGCATGGAATGCCGTCAGTTTTTCTCCATCAGCATTATTTGCTTCCGCTATCACTTTCACACCTTCCACTGCCGTGCCTGTATCATAAGATATACGACCGCTGACAACTCCCGTAGCAAGAGCAAAACCATCCGTTTCTTGTGATGCACCAGGACTAATAGTTCCTGTTTCCTTACACTTGCGATAACATTCCACCTCATACTGGTAGTAAGAGCCTGGTTGAGCAGAATTATCCTCGTATGTATAAGTCTCAGCCACACCAGAAGTAGTATATATATTTTGATATTCCGCATCGCTTCCTAAGAGGCGACGGCGCACATTGAAATAGGTCAAGTCTGTACCTACTTGCTTGACATCCCAGTTGACACGCACTGTACCGCTGTAAGCTCCACGGCTTGCATTGACACTAGTCACCTCAGAGTTTCCATCAATACCACCATCACATATGTTACTTGTGAAAGTTGTTTCTTGTGCTGCAACTTTCATCATATATTGGTATTTCACGCAAGCATTGGCAATTTTGGTATCATCAAAGGAATGACTTGTGACGTTCTTGTCACTAATAGTTGTCTCATGGAAGACTTCTCCCCAATCCGTAGTACCTTTTGCACGGCGATAAACCAGAAGTTTATAAGGGTTAGAAGACGTAGCATTTTGGAAAGAATAGAAACTACAAGTCACTGTAATTTTATTATCCAAATTATTCGATGCCAATATAGACTTCAGAGGGTTGCTCGTTGATATAGACGTATAAGTACTCTTATACAAATTGGTAGCATCCTCTGGCTTCATTATGGAAGTATTCCATTCATTCGGTTGGAATGCTACATAATAATAATAAGTAGTATTGTAGTCCTTAGTATCCTCATCTGTATATGATACCAGACTGTCACTATATGCCAATTCCTTCAATTTTTCATAAGTGCTCGAACCACTCTTCCTGCGGAAAACCACCCACTTACCCTGTTTGGTCACATGGCTAGGATCAGCAATTTCCGGTGTCCAAGAGAGGATCACATTCTTTGTCCAGGAATTGGTAGAAGTAGAAATCGACTTTGGACGTGGATATCCATTGACCCAATGGTCCCTCTCATAACTTCTATTAAAATAGACATTGTTCTCTATACATTGGCTTCCGTTAAGAGGATATGACCTATAATTGGGCGCAAAACGAGTGATAAAAGGATGCAGGCAATGAGCCTCAAAATTGTCAAGTTTCATTGTCACATAAGCCGAAGTTGCAGATTCTGTACAATCCACAAAATCCGTTTTCACCTTCTTGGGAGTAGAATTGAGATTATCCCAATAAGTTTCAATCTTGATCGGTTCGCTTGGCCAATTTACGTTTCCCTCATATTTCTTCGAGAAACGATAGGCATACCTTAAAGTACCCGATTTATCTTTACCCCCACAGTTATTATATTTTTCTTGTAGCAAATTCGTGGAATAAGCCTGAACTACCCCATCGGCAGTACGCTTAAAATAAATGTCAGGCCAAGACATCGAAGGGAAGTTGAATGTTCCGACTTTGACTTTTAGGTCATTACTGGTAGAGTTGTCCTTATATCTCCACTTTCCTCGAATCGTAATCTCATTTGAATTATTGTAAATCCAACGTTCCAGAATAAGATCAACTGTAGTACCCATCCATTTGCCTTCTGTATTTTGAATGTTACTGAGAGCGACCGTGCCTCTATAGCCATTTTTGGAAAAATATTTTGGTTTTCCAACTACCCAGTTATAATTTTTCTTCTTCAGGTTATCTTCGTTGTTACGACTACCCGAAATAAGACTCCATACTGTTTTAAGATTGATAACATCTTTACCGTTCACCTGGAGCCACACCTCATCATCGTATGCACCATTATCTCCATCCCAACAGAAAAAGTTGAAATTGAAATAAACGTGCAACGTTCCTGGAAAATTTTGTCCATGCACATCATTCACCCAAGGCGTTTGCGCCTTGACAGGTGTACCCACAAACTGTAACATTACCAATAGCAGCAGGCTCAATGCCCAATGCCGCATAGCCCAAGCTCTTCTTGGAGGAGCCAGGGCATCTCTTTTCATTTGTTGTAGAAAATGCTTCATAAAAAATTATTATTAGAATTAATATATATATCGAAGAACTTTATCATTCACTCTTACCTATATCAAAGAACATGATCATTCACTCTTACTGGAAATTCAGACTGGAATCAAACACTCTTTTACTGGATTTTAGAAACGCTGTCTGGAATCATTAACAAATTCAATCAATAGGTTTGGTTGACAAATTTAGAGAAAAAAAACGAAAAAGGGTGTTGCATTCCTCAACAAAATAGTTGCATTCCTATAATTTAGGTGTTGCATTCCTATGAATGCAACTATATTTTCGACGAAAAGGGGACAAATTCCTGATCACCTGTCCAATACTTCGCGATGACTTTCATTAAAACTTTTAAGGAAATTCCTTGTAGTTTTAAAAATAAAAGGTGTATCCCATTGCTGAGATACACCTTATTATATATATTCGAAATGATATATTCGAATCTGATGATGATTAATCAACTTTCTTCGGATGATTAATCATTGTTGTGATCCAAAGAATCGTTGAAATCCTTAGGAGCCTGCTCATCATTACGATGCTCATAACGGCGTGGCTGACGAGCTGGACGGTCACCACGACCCTCATGACGGTCATCACGACGAGGGCGACGCTCACCACGCTCTGGACGTGGACGACGCTCACGCTCAACATAACCCTCTGGCTTCTCCATCAACACACGGTGAGAGAGCTTGTACTTGCCAGTCTTAGGATCAATCTCCATCAACTTCACCTTGATCTTGTCGCCTTCCTTGATGCCAGCCTCTTCAACTGTCTCAAGACGCTTCCAATCAATCTCAGAGATGTGGAGCAAACCATCCTTACCAGGGAGAATCTCTACGAAACAACCGTAAGGCATGATAGAACGAACAGTACCCTCGTAAACCTCACCAACCTCAGGAACAGCTACGATAGCCTTGATCTTACCCAAAGCAGCATCGATAGAATCCTTGTTAGGAGCAGATACCTGTACGTGACCCTTACCATCAGTCTCCTCGATAGTGATAGTAGCACCAGTATCCTCCTGCATCTGCTGGATAATCTTACCACCAGGGCCGATAACAGCACCGATGAACTCCTTAGGAATATCGAATGCTACGATACGTGGAACCTGTGGCTTCATCTCAGCACGTGGCTCAGAGATTGTCTCCATCATGCAGTTGAGGATGTGCTCACGACCAGCCTTAGCCTGCATCAAAGCCTCCTCAAGAATCTCGAAGCTCAAACCGTCGCACTTGATATCCATCTGCGTAGCGGTCAAACCATCGCGGGTACCTGTGGTTTTGAAGTCCATATCACCCAAGTGGTCCTCATCACCGAGGATATCGCTGAGGATAGCGTACTTGTCCTCACCTGGGTTCTTGATAAGACCCATAGCGATACCAGAAACTGGCTTCTTCATAGGAACACCTGCATCCATCAGGGCGAGAGTACCGGCAC
>ENA-ORPK01000275-ORPK01000275.1-human-gut-metagenome-genome-assembly--contig:-NODE-275-length-50153-cov-5.633878_pt1 | contig 50153 bp, 43 predicted proteins | sample MGYA00242139_ERZ509068 | MGnify/ENA primary metagenome ERZ509068 (study PRJEB26280, sample SAMEA2338687) | human gut metagenome | biome: human gut; feature: human-associated habitat; material: faeces...
TATTATCAACAATATTTTTGTCCATTTCTTCATCGTTTTCTCCTAAAAATTCAAATTTCACTTCCTATTGTACCACGCACATCTCTTACATCCCACTTATATTTTTGTAAAGATTTTGAAAAAGGCGGACTGCTAATCTATAGCAATCCGCCCGAAAAATTACCACACTTCTAAACTATCTGCTGCATCAATCCAAGCTTGCATTTCTCCATCCAACACTACCATGTGTTATAGGTGCATCAATAATTGCCCGATGCAAGCTATGACGCTGCTTGGGACAAAGGTTGTGGAGCAGAGTGTGATTGAGAAATATTTATGATAAATGCTCAATTATTAGAGGCGCATCAAATGGGTCATGAAACATGAAAATAATAGCATAACGAGCGTTACTGAATTGCACTTTTGGGGGCAATATGATATGATGAAAACAAGTTTAAAATGGTGGTGAAACTATGGAAGATATCATGTTAATATACAATAATTGTTCAGAAATCGGAATAAAGAATCGAACAATAACAGAAGGAAGAGAAATAGAACTTGTCCGTGAATATATTGATTACAGAAAAGAGCAATTCAAGGCAACTGATGATAAAAAAATGGCTATTTTTGTAGAACCACAGGTGGGTAATTCTTATCCCGATATTGTATTTGTTGAGTATAATCCTGAGAACTATCAAACGTGGAATCAATATCGAAATATGTTAGAGAAGAAAGAACTGAAGATTCTTTATCATATTTACTCAGTCAATGGCATTGAGTTGGAAGGAATAGTTTCTCAATTAGGAGTTACATGGAAGGATGCCGGATTAAGTGTTGAGAAATTGTATGATTCAGGACTTGTTATCCGTAAAAGTGGCAGGTGGGTCTTGAGTGATGCTAATAATATCATTACGAACAATATACAAGCAGTCGAGGCCAAAATTGATAAGTGGGATGAAGTTCTGCAACAAAGTATCATAAATAAGAATTTTGCATCTGAGTGCTATGCTTTAATGGATTCTAAAAACAGACCCAAAAGAGAGGTACTTTCTAAATTTGGACGTTTTGGGGTTGGATTGTATTTTAAGGACGGAAACAAGTTTGAAACGCTGAAAAGAGCAAAGTCGACGAATATTCCGCTTAGTTTTAAGTCTATATTGTTTAACGAGTGGATTGGTCGAATTATGTATAAAGGAGATGAGCTGATTAATGTTAATGGATAATGAGATTTTAGCAAATTTTCCGATTAGTGAGATTGTTAGCAAATTTCCAAAGAGTGGTCAAAAGCAAGCATTATTAGTGAAACATAATTCGTATGGATTGGTGATGTTAAAAATCGTAGACGGAAATAATGAGCGTGTTAAGAGAGAAATTCAAATAGTAAGTGAAAACAATTTCGAAAATGTTCCACGAATTATGGAAGTTAATGAGTTTGAGGTTAGTGGTCAAAAAGGATTATATATATTTGAAGAATATATAGAGGGTGAAAGCTTAAGAAGCTATATTGACAATAATAAGATGGGATTAGAAGAGGCGCTAAAGCTGACCGAACAGATTTTAAAGATTATTGTTCAAATGGAAAAAAGACATATTGTCCATAGAGATATTAAGCCTGATAATATACTGCGTTCAAAGAGTGGGGAATGGTATTTAATTGATTTTGGCATCGCACGAGCATTGGATATGAATTCGCTGACATTAACAGCAATGCAGATAGGACCGCATACTCCTGGATATGGTGCGCCTGAATTGTTTCAATACACCAAAAAGGATATTGATAGCAGAGCAGATATTTTTTCACTTGGGGTTGTTGTATTTGAAGCAGTTACAGGAACACATCCTTTTATACGAGGAGATGAAGTTGATTTAAATGAGGTTTGGTATAATACAGTTACTATCATTCCTCAAAGTGTTGAAATTGAGGGCGATGTGGATATGCAATTTATAGGACTTTTGCAGACATATATGCAAAAACATATTACAAGACGTCCAGATACTGCAGAAAAGGCATTGGCATGGTTTGATAATGTGAAAAAAGAATTAGTGGGGTGATTGGATGGAATTATACTTTCAGTTTGGCTACGGAATGAAAAAAATAGCTACCGATTTAAGTAAAGATTGGGGTGGTGCTACTGCAATTTTAAGTCCTAGGGATATGTCGCCAGAACAGTTGGTAAAATGGAGAAAAGATTTTGAGAAGGCAAATGTGAAGACATTATTTGATCCGCAGTGTTATTTCCCAAAGTCACAGCACAAAGGGTTGCAAAAATATGATTATATTGACTCTTCTTTGGTTACAAAATTGGAAGCTAATACCAGTAGAGAAGAAGAAATTATTAAATCTGTTTTGAATTATAATGAGATGGCAGGTTGTGAAGAATTTATAATACCTGCAGTGATGTTGCAATATGACGAACAGTGGATGGCACGTTGGAAAAGACATTGTAATAAATGGATTGATGCCACAAAAAAATATGTAAGCAGTAAAATGGCATATCTGTCATTGGCATTACCAGATACATTTCTGTTACAAAAAGAAGAGGAAATAGAGAAGTTAATTGCAGAGATAGAGAAATTTGATGTTGAAGGATATTATATTATAGCACATCCTCCAAAAGCACAGTATTTGGTAGATACACCAATGTGGTTATCAAATTTGATGCAAATATGTGCAGCATTAAAGTTGTATGGGAAGAAAGTAATTATGGGATACGGAAACCATCAATTGCTGTGTCTGTCTGCAACTGGAATAGATGCGATGGCAACAGGCACCTATTTAAATGTTAGAAGATTTAGTAATAAGTTCCAAGAAGATGATAGTATTCAAAGAAAAAGTGTTTGGTATTATTACCCAGCAGCATTGTCGGAATATAAAATGGGTTTTTTGGATACTGCGTATAATGCAAAAGTTTTGCAGCAGATGAAACCGTCTAAAGAAATGGATAATGGGTATGTAGATTTACTGTTTTCAGGTGCGTTACCATCTTCTACTGCTTTTACCGAGACTATGGCGTTCAAACATTACTTGAATTGTGTAAGAGTTCAGATGAAGAATGTAAGTAAGAAAACTTATAATGAAACTGTGACAACGCATGAGGTGATGCTCGAGACCGCTTTGCGCAGAATAGAATATATGGAAAAGCAAGGTGTATATGCTCAAACTAGAAGTTTCAAGGATATGGTTGATGTAAACCGTTCGGCATTGCAACGTTTGAATACAATTCGTGGTTTTCAGTTAAAACAAGAATGGAGTAATTTGTAATAACATTTATGGAGGGCAAATGATAGTATATCGTTTGCTCTTTGTATGTTAAGGTACATATATAAAAACTATAAAGATAAAGAGGAATTGTTATGTTGAATTATTCAAACTTGAATGACATTGAATTTGAATATCTCTGTAAAGATGTTATGTCGAGAATGCTCGATGTAAAGTTACAGCGTTTTGCGGCAGGTCGAGATGGTGGGATTGATTTGACCGACGATTCTTATGGGAAAAATGTTATTGTACAAGTAAAACATTATGTAAAAACGGATGTGGCAGGATTATTAACGTCCTTGAAAAAAGAAATTCCAAAGGTGCAAGGAAATAGCCCAAAGAAATATTATGTTTGCTGTTCAAAGGAGCTGACGCCTTCGAATAAATCGGAAATCTATGAAATGTTTTCTGACTATATGGAATCCACAGAAAATGTTATTTCTTTGATTGAAATCAGTGATTTTCTGGAAGAAGAGAAAAATGGAGATATTCTGCGTAAACATTTTAAATTATGGATTGAGTCTACCAATATTTTAACTAACGTTTTCACAAATGATATATGTATTGATAGTGATGTTCTATTAAGTGATATAACAGAATTGGTGCATCTGTTTGTAAAGACGGTAGCTTATGAGCAAGCGATTTCTTGCTTAGAAAAGAATAATGTGTTAATTATTGTTGGAAATCCAGGAGTAGGAAAAACTATTACATCCAAAATGCTAGTGCTATTTTATGCTACACAAGGATATAGAATCAGATATACAACAGATGGTACAGATCTAACTTCTTTAAAAAGAGCACTTTCACAATCGCCGGATAATAAAGAAGTAATTTTGCTGGATGATTGTTTTGGTCAAGCCTATTTCAGCATGAAAGAGAATCAGGAAAATCAACTATTAGCACTAATTAAGTATGTAAAGATGAATTCAAACAAGCTTCTGATTATGAATTCACGGGTTACTATTTATCATGAAGCAAATGAAAGAACACCAGGATTAGTTAATAGCTTGGATAAAAAGGAATATAAAGCATTTGTTCTGGATATGTCAAATGTTTCTGTAATTGAAAAGGCAAAAATATTTTATAATCATTTATTTTTTTGCGAAGTTCCACTACCATATCGTGAAAATATTAAGAATAATAAGAACTACAAAAGAATAGTTAAACATGTTAATTACAACCCGCGTATAATTGAGTTCGTAACCAGCAAGCGTCAATGGGAATTGGTCAATCCAGATGAATATACAAATTATATTCTTTGTTGTTTGAAGAATCCGGAGCAAATCTGGAAAAATGAATATGAGAGAAGATTGGTTAATGTGGATCGTATATTGTTGACTACTTTATATTCATTGACAAATACGGTTATATCTTTAGAACTTGTAAAAAATTGTTATGAATATAGAATCAGAAGTATACACGGAATAGACTTGAGTGTTAATCATTTTGAACAATCATTGAAGCGTTTGCAAGATTCTATGATAAAGATTGTAGATGTTAAAGGAAGGAAAATGCTTTCGGTAACAAATCCTTCGGTAAATGACTTTTTGTCGGCTTATTTAGAACGGAATAAAACAGAAAAAGCGGAAATAATTAGTTCGAGCATATGTGTTCAGCAATTTAAAAAACTGTTAAATGATGAAGATTACGAGAAAGAATTACACAGAATTTTTATGGATGGCTCTGTCATAAACTATGTGTTTGAGAGTGAAAAACAGAAAACGGGATTTATATCCTATTATTGTATGGAAAAGAAAATTCTTGATGAGAGGTATAAAAAGTATATTAAGATGTTTGCGGTCAAACCATGGAATATAGATGTATTTTCTGACAGAAAACTACCCAGGAAATGGTTATTTAGAAAGTTATTCGATGATGAGATTTATATGTTTTATGAATTGAGTAGTATAATATTGGATGCGGAAAATTTGAAAAAAATAATGTCAAAATTATTTTTAGACGAAGCTATTGAATTCATTAAAAGGTCGGAACACTTATTTAAAGATGAATTAAGAGTATCTTATAAAGAGATAATCGAGGAGGTTGTTCAGAACTTAATTGAGGATTATTGTGATAATGTTTCTGCTGATGAATACGATGTAAACATAAGCGATATTGTAGGAAATCATATGTATGAAAATAAACACGGATGTTATATAAATAGTGACGCCGCGATTGATGAGGTTGATAGTATTGTAGAGGAAAAAGTATTGGAAGAAGTGTACGATTATGTTTCCGAATTGCCTAAAGATGTTATTATCGACAAAAGATTTTTGGATAAACTATCTGTAACAGTTTCTGATACTTCAACATTAGTGGAATCATATTTACAAGATGATTATGCTGATTATCTTTATGAGGCATACAGAGAAAAGGAATTTGATGATCCGGAAATTGAATATATCTTTGAACGATGAAATACTAAGGTCGCTAAAAGTATAAGTTTAAATATGTACAGGATAGAAAAAAATGGAGAATGCACAAGATGTCTGGGAGAATAGGTGCAAGAGGATACGTATATCAAGGGATTATTGCAGTGCTAAATTGCTTAGAAACCGAGGTGTGGGATGAAATTAAAGTAGAGCCATTAACTGCTAATGATAAAGTAGACATTATTATGAAAAAATCGGGTGTGGTAGTCAAGGCAATCCAAGTAAAATCAAGTGATAGAAAATTTGAGAAGCCAAGCATTGAAAAATGGATTGAAGAAATGGTTACGGATATTAAAGCATTAAAATATGAACTTATATTGGTAGGGGAACAGTATACCATGCCAGCAAGTGAATATATTGATAATGTGAATGGTAAAGGGAGCAATACTAGCATTATAAAAAGGGACTTGAATGAAGATATCTTATTAAATATGGCTAAGGCAGAAGTTACAAAATTTATACAAATGCATAGCAGTAAAAAATGTGGTGCTATAGAGATTGAGAATATTATAAAACGCCTATTTGCGGATATTATGTTAATTAGCACAAATGAAAAGTATTATAAGAAAGATGATCTTATAATAATAATAGAACAAAACTTGATAAAAGGTGAAGATGGAAGAAGGATATTGATTTGTTTTTGCCGAAGAAGCATTTTCCTTATAGGGTTTGTTTTATGGTTGTATATTTCATATATTACAGCAAGGATAGATTTTTTAAATGCAGTTTGTGTAATAATCTCTGATCTGTTGGTACTTGCGATATGGGGATTGATGAAATACAGTGATTATCACTATTGGAATGCTCCACCAGAAGAACCGAGGATATATTATTCTTCTAAAAAATGTGGTTCGAAATGTAATTTTTTAGATGTTCAAATTATTCAAGATAATATTTTGTATAAGCAGATTATTTGGATTGAGAACATACACAAGAAGGATATTTTGTATGTAAAGGGTATTATAGAATTTTATTCACATAAAAGAAAAGTATATGAATTGCCATTTGAACAACACAATATACAAAGTGGAAAAAGCGTTAAAATAGATGATATTTTAGAACGATTTGAAAGAAATTATTTTGAAAAAATATCATGGAATGAAGTTTATTTAAATATAGATAAAATGCGAACGCAGGATGATGAATTGTTGTGTTGGAAGGAAAAAATAATTCATTTCTATCCAGTGCCGAATTTAGAACCAATTCGCTATATAAAAGTTGGACTGATTAAAGTATTTCCTTATGAGTTATCTTGGCTTTATGAAAATATTATTGAAAAGATATTGCATTTATTTAAACTTTCGATGACCGTATCGGTTGGAGGATATCATAAGGAGCTTTGGAAACACATAAAAATTAGAGCGCATGGATATGTTACAATGTTTGTATGGCGTGCATTTGGTATATTCATGGTTGGGAGTGTAATTGGAATAATACTTTTTGTATGTAGTGGACAGATTTTGTTAATATGCAATCTGTTTAAAGAGGTATTATAAACAGATTGCATATTTGATGTTGCTTAAAACACTTCTGTACTATCCTCCGCATCCACCCATGCCTGCATCTCGCCATCCAGTGCAAGTCTTGCATATTCCAGCGGATTGTCAATTGCCAGAGCATTTAGGCACCGCTGAGAATTAGGTGTAGTATGTATCCCGGATTCCGCTTGATTGCAATCAATCCGGAGGATGTATCCGTTATAGTGGTTAATGTCGATGCTGTTGTGCATCGGGTTATATTCTGCGTGTATCAATTTCATTGTTATCAGTCCTTTCATTTGAATTGGAGGTAAAAAGCCCATGGGCTTATTTTGGACTTGAAAAACTTTCGAAATAGATATAATAATCACAAAATGTATCATTATATAAAATGAAACATCATTAAAAATATCCAGAAAAATACAAATTGTGATATTAACAGTTGTGTTGCTACAGTTATCGAGTAATTTATAATTTAAAATTTTATATTTTAGATTGTATTCCGCAAGCCTTGAGAAATCAGGGGTTGCGGTTTTTTTGTATAAAAACTTTTTTAATAATGCATTTTTGGGAAAAGAATGGTAAATTGTTGTTTAATGGACTTGCATGCTTGCAGAATAGCTCGACTATTTTTATGATTTGAAAAGAGGCAGAAGATGAATAACAAAACAACCAGAAATAGTTTCCTATTATTGGTAACGGCAGCCGTCTGGGGGGCTGCATTTGTGGCTCAGACAGTTGGTGGACAGACAATCGGAGCATATTCGTTTAATTGTGTCCGGTGTATTATCGGGGTACTGGTATTGATACCTGTCATGAAATTTTTAGATAAAAAAGATCTGTCGCCAAGAAAACCAAAGACAAAGGAAGATTATAAACTGCTGATAAAAGGTGGAATCTGTTGTGGTGTGGCACTTTGTATTTCTACAAACCTGCAGCAGGTTGGAATTTTGATGGGAGCAAGTGCGGGAAAAGCAGGTTTCCTTACAGCGGTATATATTTTACTGGTGCCGATTCTCGGACTATTTTTACATAAGAAATGTGGGATAAATATCTGGTTTGCTGTTGTATTGGCACTCGTAGGGCTGTATTTTTTGTGTATGCAGGATAAGAATGGATTTCAGCCGGCGGATCTGCTGCTCCTTTGCTGTGCGCTTGGATTTTCCATACAGATTTTATTTGTGGATTACTTTTCACCGAAGGTTGATGGAGTACGTCTCTCCATGATTCAGTTTCTGGTAACTGGCATGCTGACTGCGGTTCCGATGTTTGCAGTGGATATGCAGCATTCCATCTCAGGCATTAAGGCATGGGCGCAGGCCTTTTTATCATGTTCGGCATGGATTCCGATTTTGTATGCAGGAATTTTGTCCTGTGGTGTGGGATATACGTTACAGATCATCGGACAAAATGGGCTTAATCCTACCGTGGCATCCTTAATTATGAGTTTAGAAGCTGTATTTTCAGCAGTATTTGGCTGGTTGATTCTTGGACAGAAGCTGAATGCAAAAAAGATGCTGGGCTGTTGTCTGATTTTTGCAGCAATCATTTTAGCGCAGCTGCCGGTACAGCGAAAAGCAAAATTAGCAGATGAAGTCATGGGGAGAACAGGAGTGAGTAAAAAATCGAAATATTTTTGGAAAAAGATTTTGATTTTAACATGGATGTTCAGTTTATTTCTTGGCATACTGGCAGGACCATGTGCGGTAGACGCAAAGAACCAAAAAGAGAAAAAAGAATATGGCGTATTTTTAAGCATTGATTCGTCTCAGATAAAAAAGTTATACGGATATAGGCTGGTGGTCATTGATGCACAGTATTTTTCTGCAAAAGATATCCGTACCCTGCACAAAAAAGGCGTAAAAGTATATACCTACTTAAATGTCGGTTCCATCGAGAATTTTCGCTATTATTATAAGAAATATGAATATCTTACAATCGGAAATTATGAGAACTGGGAAGAAGAAAAGTGGGTAGATGTTTCGAATAAGGACTGGCAGAAGTTTATGGGAAAACTGTCGAAGAAGCTGCTGAAAAAAGGGGTGGATGGTTTCTTTATTGACAACTGCGATGTCTACGATTATGCAAAGACAAAGAAAAATTTTAAAGGACTGGCCAAAATACTGAAAAATATCAAACGTCTTGGAAAAGGTGTCATGATCAATGGCGGAGATGTTTTTGTGACAAAGTACAGAAAAACATACGGATCGGCGAAAGATATCATGACTGCCGTTAATCAGGAATCTGTGTGGAGCAGTATTCGGTTTGAAACGGGCACGTTTGGAAAACAGCCAGAAGATGTACGCAAATATTTTTCCGGTTATGTTCAAAAATGTAAAAAAGATAGAATGGAAGTCTATCTTTTAGAATACACGAAAGATAAAAAACTGATCAGACAAATTAAACAGTATTGCAGAAAAAATAAGTTTCACTATTATATATCGGATTCAATCGAATTGGATTAATAAACAAGTATCATTCATGATTTAATGGGAGAAGTTTGAAAATGTAACAAAAAGAAATAACAAAAACGAGGCTGATTATTTATGTGCTGATGGCTTACGGACTGACCTGTCTGATGGGAATTCTGATGTGGTATGGCAGTACAAAAGGACGCTTTATTTTAAAATTACAGATATGCGCGCAGGAGAAAAAAGAATACAGAGAAAGCGTGTAAAAGAAATTCCAAACATTTGAAAATATGCTATGATGTAAGTATTCAAAATCATGTAAATCTGTAATGAGATAGTCATTTAAGAACTGGAGTTTACGGATTGATAGAGAAATGTAATGACAACTTGCAGGAGAGCAAAATGGCACGAGACAAAAAGATAATCTACATCATAGAAGATGACGTGGCACTGAATCACGGAATTGAGCTGACGCTTGGAAATGAAGCATATGAGTGTCGTCAGTTTTTTACACTAGGTGAGATTCAGCATATAGAGCAGGCGGATCTTGTGATCCTGGATATTAATCTGCCGGACGGTAACGGATTTGACTACCTGAAACAAGTCAGAAAGATATCTAACGTGCCTGTCCTGATATTGACGGCGAACGATACGGAACTTGACGAGGTGATGGGACTGACGCTGGGAGCAGATGATTATGTCACAAAACCATTTTCACTCATGACGCTAAGGCTTCGTGTGAACAATCTGCTGGCAAGAGCAGGTGCCAGACAGGCAGAATATGCAAACAGATATGAAAAGCATGGTCTGGTTCTGGATTTCGGTAATTTACTGTTTCAGAAAAACGGTGTGGAAATCGAATTAAGTAAGACGGAGATCCGTTTATTGAAATATTTCACGGAAAATGAAGGGATCACGCTTCCCAGGGAAAAGCTGATCGACCATGTATGGCAGAATCAGCAGTATGTAGATGAAAATGCATTATCTGTCACTGTAAAAAGACTGCGGGATAAAATAGAAAGCTCCGGTGAGCGGCTGATCCATACTATATACGGTATTGGATATGTTTTTAAAGGATAGCGGCGTATCTGCCGGATAGCAGATATTTGTGATGGCAGCATAGGTGAAAACATGAAATATAGAAGAAACGAATATGAAATTTTAAATCAGATGCTGGATGATGCGATCGCAGGCACTTTTGAGGAAAACTGCTTTGATGAAAGTGAACTTTCAAAATTGCAGACAAAGCTGATGCGTTATCTGACCTCGGCTTCGATGTCTGAAAAAAAGATTTGTGAAGAAAAGAATAACATAAAGGAGCTCATCACCAATATTTCGCATCAGACAAAAACACCGCTTACCAATATACTGATGTATGCGGAATTGTTGACAGAGGCAGCGGAGACAGAGAAGGAAAAGAAATATGCCGGCGAAATATATGTGCAGGGGAAAAAGCTGGAAAGCCTGATCGGTGCACTTGTGAAAATGTCGCGGCTTGAGACCGGGATCTTTCAATATGAGCAAAAGGTAACTGCTTATCAGACGATCATCAGTAGAGCGGTGGAGCAGGCGCTCCCTAAAGCCTGCACAAAGGAGATAACGATCCATGTAAAAGAGGGTGGCAGCTATCAGGCAAACATCGACGAAAAGTGGGTAGTGGAAGCAGTTTACAACATTCTGGACAATGCGATCAAGTATTCAGATGCAGGCACGGTGATTTCTGTGGAAGAGTTTTCCTATGAATTCTTTTCGGGAATACGGATCACAGATCAGGGTGTGGGCATTGCGGAAGAAGAAATTCCGTTATTGTTTGGGCGGTTTTACAGAGGAAAAACGGTGCATGACAAAGAAGGGATAGGTGTTGGCTTGTATCTGGCGCGTGAAATCGTGGAACATAACGGAGGATACATAAAGGTCAAGTCAGAAGTCTTAAAGGGTTCTATATTTGATATATGTTTTCCAAGATAATGTCATGCATTTCTTGTCATATATTTGTTTAGCAAATGTGCGGCTAAATAATCCGCGAAGCAGATTATAGCGATATCAATTTATCTGCGAAGCAGATTTTGCAAGGATTGTGGTTCAAAATATTGCAACATTGTAAGATTTGAGAAAGAATCTGGAAAGAAAAATGCGATATGCTGGGTATTGTAAAAAATACGCAGCATTTTTAATTGCTGTATATTTGCGTAGCAAATGTACGACCAAATAACCTGTATGGCAGGTTATAGTTAATTGCTAAACTACAATGGAAAGGAAAGTAAAATGGAAATTTTAAGAACAGAAAATCTGAAGAAATATTATGACCAGAATATGGTATGCGTGAAAGCATTGGATGGCGTGGATCTGTCGGTAGAGCAGGGTGAATTTGTAGCAATCGTCGGTACATCCGGAAGCGGAAAGTCCACACTTCTGCATATGCTGGGAGGACTTGACCGCCCTACAGCAGGTACTGTGCTGGTAGATGGGAAAAAGATCTTTGACCTGAAAGAAGAAGAACTGACTATTTTCAGAAGAAGAAAGATCGGTTTTGTGTTTCAGGCATATAATCTTGTTCCGGTGTTGAATGTGTATGAGAATATTGTGCTGCCGATCCAGTTAGACGGCAGCAGAGTGGATGAGGCATTTATAGAGCAGATAATTGAAGTACTGGGTCTTACCGAAAAGAAAAACAGTCTGCCGAATCAGCTCTCCGGCGGGCAGCAACAGAGGGTGGCGATCGCGAGAGCACTTGCCACAAAACCGTCTATTATCCTGGCAGATGAGCCGACCGGAAATCTGGATTCCAAGACAAGTCAGGATGTATTGGGTTTGCTTAAGGTAACCGGGCGGAAATTTAAACAGACGATCGTTATGATTACACATAACGAGGAGATCGCGCAGATGGCTGACCGTATCATCCGTATTGAGGATGGACGCATTTTAGCGGGAGGGGGTCAGATCCATGCGTAAGGTGCAAAACGGAAGATGTATTGCGAATATCAGTAAAAAGAGCATACTGGCAAATAAAAAGAGAAACAGTATCCTGCTGGCAGCAATCATTTTGACAACGGTCATGCTCAGCACTTTGTTTACGGTGGCAAGCAGTCTGATCAAATCGCTTGAAACTGCAACCTGTTATCAGGTCGGTACATATACACATGCAGGTTTCAAGTATCTGACACAGGAAGAGTATGATAAGCTGAAAACAGATACAAAAATCTACGATCTGTCCTATAATATCATACTTGGTGAAGTGTTAAATAAAGAATTATCTGAAGACTATACGGAGGTCAGATACACGGAGCCTCTTTGCGCAAAGCAGAGCTATTCTTATCCGGAGACAGGAACGCTGCCTCAAAAATACGAGGAAGTGGCAACCTGTACCGCGGTTCTGGATGCGTTTGGCGTTCCGCATGAGCTTGGACAGACCCTGCATCTGCAGCTGACCAATGGATTTGATACCTATGAAGGAGATTTTAAAGTCTGCGGGATCTGGGAAAAACCGGCGTTGACTATGACAAATGAAATTTATTTTTCAAAAGAATTTCAGGAAAGTTTTGCGCCTGTCTGGAAGAATAGGGAGGATTATAACAGACATTTGAGTGCAAATTCCTATGCAGGCTCCATCAATCCTGATTTTAATTTCAGTTCTTCCTTCAATATTACAGGAAAAATGGAGGCGCTTAAAGAAAGACTCGGTTTCGGCGATGAAATAAAGGATGGCATTAACTGGGCATATACGACAAGTGAGCTGGATGCAACAACCGTTCTGATCGTTGCAGTTATATTGATCATGATCATTTTGGCGGGGTATCTGATCATTTATAACATTTTCCTGATCGCGATCACGTCCGATATTCATTATTATGGTCTGTTGAAAACGATCGGAATGACGAACAGGCAGTTGAAAAAAATGGTTTTAAGGCAGGCATTGTTTTTAAGTGTGATCGCGATCCCGGTAGGCATGCTTCTGGGCTATCTGATATCATATTTTGTAGTGCCTCTGATTGCAAATAATATGTTGACAGATGCATGCAAGGTTTATCCGAATGGATTTGTGTTTCTTGCCTGTGCTGTATTTGCGTGGATTACAGTCAGGATCAGTTGCGCAAAGCCCTGCAGGATCATTCGGAAAATATCTCCGGTAGAGGCTGTAAAGTTCAGTGACTGTCCGGTAGAAAAGCTGTCAAAGCATAAAAAGGCAAAGTGGGTAACGCCGTTTTCCATGGCATGGGAAAATCTGAAAAGAAATAAGAAGAGAACGACAGCGGTGCTATTATCCATGGTACTCAGCGTTCTGATGATCAATGTTACAGTATCGATCGTTTCCTGCTTTGATGAAGATAAATATATTTCCATGTTTGCGGGCAGTGATTTTTCCATTGCAGATGCCACGTTATATAATCTCAGTGCTATTGACAAAAATCTGGAGGGAGTATCTGCACAGGATATGGAAGCACTCAGAGCAATGGATGGTGTTACAGAATCCGGTGCAATCTATATGGAGGAATCGGAGCAGAAGCTGGAAGGCGATGCATGGGAAAGGATGAAAAAAATATATGAGGAACATACTGACTGGTATGTGCAAAGCCCGGATGAAAAAGAGTGGTGGGATTCGTGTGTTTACGACCGGAAAGAGATCAGCTCTCATTTGTATGGTGTGGATGAGCTGATCTTCCATGCACTGGAACTGGAAACGGATAAGGTCGACTGGAATACTTTTTGCTCCGGCGATTATGCCATTGTATCTTCTATGTTGGATAGTGACGGCAACGATGCGGATCTGGCATTGTATCAGGTAGGAGAGAAAATACCGGTTCAGCTGCCGGATGGCAGCACAAAGGAATATGAGGTCATTGGAATCGGAGATGTGCCATATGTCATGGGACCAATGCACAGCCATGGAATGGACATCTATATAACAATACCCGCTGCGGAATATCTGAAGGTTGTGCCACAGGCGAAGGGCGCTTTGCAATTCATGATCAATGTGGAGAAGGCGTATCTGGAGGCAGATGAGGCATATGTAGAACAGTATTGTAATGTGACAAATCAAAAGTTGGATTTTAAATCCAGAAAAATGTATCTGCAGGAATTTAAAGATATGGTAAACATGTTTCTGATCGTAGGAGGTGCGTTGAGTGCGATCCTGGCGCTGATCGGCATTTTGAATTTTATCAATCTGACTTACACCTCGATCCATGAACGGAAACAGGAACTGAAAATCTTATGGTCTGTCGGTATGACAAAAAAGCAGATCGCTTCCATGCTTTCCTTTGAAGGAATGCTGAGAATGGGACTTGCATTTGTACTTGTACTGACGGTAGGGCAGCTACTGAATTACTACGTTGTATATGCGATTGCCGGTGGTATGATCATGTTTACCAGCCATTATGTGATCTGGCCGATGCTTGTATGTATCCCTGTATTTGGGGTGATTGCAGCATTGATTCCGAGATCTATGGTAAAGAAAATATTCTGATGCAGGTTTCTTTTTCAAATGATATAATGATGTCAGGGGCAAAAGGCTCGAATTTGATGCCTATAGAAAAGCAAAGAAAGGCATAAGGCGAAAATGCAGGCGGAAAGAAACTCGAAATCTCCCATCAGTGAAGAACTTACACAAATCTTCCGGAGGAAGAGATCGTAGATGAGATGGGAAGGTCTGTTTGCGCCGGATGAGAAGGATTAGCATGAGACAATTATATGAGGGATTTAAGAAAACTGTAGTGGCAGCAGGCATATGTATATGTTGCCTGGGGCTTATTGCGTGTGGAAAGAAGGAAGCGCAGCAGGCGGTAGAGCAGGAAACAGTACAGATGCAGGAGAATGAAACTGTGGGTAAACAGGCAGCAGACGGCGCAGATGATCTGAAGAATGCTGAGGCAGATAAGGAGACAGAAAACAGAGGTACAGAGCATGATGCAGATACACAGAGCAGTACCGATGCAGCGTCTGAAGTAAATGAAAAGGATGCAGCGGCAGAGCAGAAAAGCATGGAAAACGGCGATTATATTCTGGCGCGGCCGTCTCAAAATGGGGCATTGTCTGTGAAAGGCACACAGCTTGTAGATGAAAAAGGACAGGCGGTGCAGCTTCGGGGGATCAGCACACACGGTATTGCGTGGTTTCCCGACTTTGTAAATCAGGATGCTGTGATGCAGCTTAGCAAAGACTGGGGTGCGAACCTGTTCCGGATCGCCATGTATACGGATGAGAACGGCGGGTATTGTACAGACGGAGACAAGGAAAAGCTGAAGGCACTTGTGACAGACGGTGTCGAATATGCAAAGCAGGCGGATATGTATGTGATCGTGGACTGGCATATTCTGCATGACAGCAATCCTTTGACCCATAAGGCGGAAGCCCTGCAATTTTTTAAAGAAATGACGGAGAAGCTGAAAGGCGAAAAGCATGTGCTGTATGAGATCTGTAATGAGCCAAACAGCGGCTGCAGCTGGGAGGATATCAAGACGTATGCCAATGAGGTGATTCCTGTGATACGTGAAAATGCCCCGGAAGCGGTAATACTGGTTGGCACACCAACTTGGAGCCAGGAAATTGAAAAGCCGCAAAATGATCCGATCACAGGCTATGACAATATTATGTATACACTTCACTTCTATGCAGCAACGCACAAAGAAGATCTGCGCAGTAAAATGGTAAGTGCAGTAGAAGCCGGAACGCCTGTATTTGTCAGCGAATACGGTCTGTGTGATGCAAGCGGAAACGGTGGGAATGATCTTGGGCAGGCGCAGAGCTGGATCGATACGATGGACCAGCACGGCATCAGTTATGCGGTATGGAGCTTCTGTAATAAAGAGGAGACTTCGGCATTGATCGCTTCTTCCTGCCGGAAAACCTCCGATTTTACCAGAGAAGATCTGAGCGAGAGCGGTAAGTGGATCATGGATATGCTCCATACAGTAAAGACAGAGGATGGAAGTACGCAGACCGTCGTAGAAAGCAAGGATAAAACACAAAATCAAAATAATGGATCCGGTGTATCTGAGAGAACAGAAGCAGATGAGACAGAAGGAAAGACTGGTACAGATGTATCAGAAAAAAGGTTAAACAGCGGTAATCTGTCGGTGGATGCAAAACTGACAGGAAGCTGGGAATCCGAAGGCAGAACCTTTTATCAGTATCAACTGACAATAACGAATAATGGGGAGGCAGATGTATCATCATGGGAGATCTCCCTGACGTTTTCCGGTGACATACAGCTGTCCGATGGCTGGAATGGAGAATATCAGGTGAACGGGAAAAAGCTTACCATAAGCTCTAAAGAGTATAATGGTGAGATCAAAAAAGGGGCGTCCGCAGCTGATGTTGGGTTTATAGTCAGTGCAGCCGGGACGCTGGAGATTGAATAAAAATACAGCTTTCAATTATGGAAAGCTGTCAGGCAGAGCAGGTCAGAAGACGGAAGACCTGCTCTGCTGTTTTTTTTAGATTTTGTCCGGCCACAGCCGGATCCATTGCTTCTTCTAAGCTGACAGGCTTTTGCAGAATAGGAAAATACGCATCAATGCCATATGTGTTGCAAAGCATGGCATCATCAGCGGCACAGCCACAAAAGGCAATCACTTTTTTGTTGTATTTTTTTGCAAGGGAGGCGATACCGACAGGTGCCTTTCCCATAACTGTCTGACCATCCAGGCGGCCTTCACCGGTGATGATAAGGTCAGCATCCTGTATGGCAGCCTCCATATGAGTTTCTTCTAAGACAATAGAAATACCCGATTGCAGTCTGCCGCCCAGATAGGCAGAAAATGCAAAACCAAGACCGCCTGCTGCGCCCGCACCGGGCATATTTTTATCAGCTTTTTTGTTATGGATTTTCTGTGTCAGATCGGCAAAAGCAGATAACCATGCATCCATCTGAGAGATCATAGCAGGATCTGCACCCTTTTGCGGACCGTAAATGTAGCTGCAGCCATTTCCGCCACAGAGGGGATTTGTGACATCACATGCGATCCGGAAATCACAGTCTGCAAGAAGGGGATTTGCAAGAGAGGCATCTATGCTGACTATATTTTTGACACCATCTGCGCCGTAAGAGACAGTGTTTCCGGACTGGTCCAGAAAACGGAAGCCAAGTGCCTGCAGCATTCCGACACCGCAGTCATTTGTGGCACTTCCGCCTATTCCGATAATGAAATGCCGGCATCCCTTCTGCAGGGCGTCTGCGATCATTTCACCAACGCCGAAGGTTGTTGTATGGAGAGGGTTTCTCTTTTTATATGGAACTAATGTAATGCCTGCGGCAGAAGCCATTTCTATAATGGCGGTTTTTTTATGCAGAATGCCATAAGAGGCACTTACCGGATCGCCAAGAGGGCCTGTGACCGTGACGGCTTCTGTTTTTCCCTGCATTCCCATAGTCAGGGCAGTGGCAGTTCCTTCTCCGCCGTCAGCTAAAGGACGGATATTCACATCGATATTTTCTGAGGCAAGAAGAATGCCTTCTTTTATTGCAGCAGCAGCCTCCATGGAAGAAAGACTTCCCTTGAAGGAATCTATGGCGATGAGAACTTTCATATGTCGCTCCTCCTGTTTTCCTGTGATAGAAGTATTTTATAATGCAGTACAAAAGTCTGTGTAAGCCTGTACCACCCACGGACTCTATAAGCACTTACGAGGCAGGTAGCTATAGTATAGCAGAGATCAAAGAAAAAAGCAGGTAGTAAGGAAAAGATGTTTTAAGGGAATAGTTTGAACTGCTACTTGACAAAATAACAGGATATGCTAAACTGTATTACACGAAGCAGTACAGTTAATACAGGGACAATATAAAGGAAAGGAGAATCTATGATTCAACTGGATGAGAGAAGCAGTAAACCTCTCTATGAACAGATTATCGAGCAGTTTAAGCTTCTGGTGGCACGGGGAAGTCTGATGCCGGAAGATGCGATCCCCTCGGTGAGAAAGCTGGCATCCCAGCTTGGCATTACACCGTCTACGGTAGCAAAGGCTTACCAGGAACTGGAAAGACAGGGCGTGATCGAAACAATCCGGGCAAAGGGTACCTTTATAGCCCGGAAGGTGGAGCTTCAGGCAGATGACAGGAAGCTTTCTGCGCTTCATCAGTCACTCAGTAGTATAGCACTGGAGCTGAAAATGATGGGTTATACAAAGGAGCAGGTCATGGAACTTATGGCTGAGGCGTTTGAAGAGATTTAGTACCGGATCAGTTTGACAGAGAAGGTAAAAATGATGATTTTAAGTATGACAGGGGAGGATACAGATGTTAGAAGCAAGAAATGTAACAAAAAAATACGGAAAGAAAACCGCTGTAGCCGATGCCACATTTCTGGGAGAGAGAGGCAGGATACACGGTCTGGTCGGAGAAAACGGAGCGGGAAAGACGACACTTTTGAAATGCATGGCAGGTATTTACAGACCGGAAGGCGGCAGTATTACATATGATGGAAAACCTGTATATGATAATGAAAAAATGCTGGAGCGCGTTGCTTTTATCTCTGATTCGCAGGAGTTCTTTTCTATATATACTGCAAAGGGACTGCTCAGGTTTTATCAGAAGTGTTATCCGGATTTTCAGATGGATCAGTTTATGAAGCTGAACCAGAAATTCGATATAGATCTGAAAAAGGGGATCGGGGCGATGTCAAAAGGACAGAAAATGCGGTTTTCATTTATGCTGGCGATTGCGAGGAGACCGGATTATATTTTGATGGATGAGCCGACAGACGGACTGGATGCCGGAAGCCGCAAATATCTGAAGGATATCCTGATCGAAGAAACGGAAAAGAGAGAGCTTGGTGTGGTGCTGTCCTCCCATGATCTGAATGGAATGGAGATGCTCTGTGATGAAGTATCCTTTATGAAGCGGGGCAGAATACAGATACACAGTGATATGGATGATGTGATCGAAGGTGTCCAGAAATGGCAGGGAGAGCTTGCAGGAGAGGATATGGAAAAGCTGAAAAAAGAGATTCCGCTTTTCGATATACAACAGATGGGCAGAGTTGTTACGTTCCAGACAATGGGAAATGCGGCAGAAAATGAAGAGAAGCTTGTAAAGCTTGGTGTGGAGGCGTTGGCAAGACAGAAGATCACTTTTGAAGAAGTATTTCTGACATGGGATGAAAATGTAGAATTACTGCAGAAACAGAAGAAAGAGGAGGGGTTAGCATGAAGAAACTATTATACAGAGACAGGTGGGAGATCGTTCTGCTGATCGTTGTATCGGCTCTGCTCATACTGCTGGGGCTGAGAACGACTGCAGCAAACTGCAGATCACTTGCAGATACCATGTCTTTTTATCAGAAGCCTTTAGCTGGCTATGATTCGCAAATAAAAAATGCAATAGATGCAGATACAAGGGCAGCGCTGATTGAGAACAAGGTGGGAACAGAAGAGATGCTGGTAGATATGGCGCACTGGTTTCAGGAATCATATATTGCCGGACCGGGCGAAACCGCAGAAAGAGTTATTGTTCTGTTATTTGTCATGCAATTTGTCAAATGGCTGCTGTTTGAAAAACGAAATGGCGTAGAATTTGCTGCAACCTTACCCATTAGCAGAAGAAGAGCATTTATGCATGAGGCTGTGCTTGGAACGGTGCTTCTTGTGGGCAGTGCCATTGTGTATCTGGCAGGACTTCTGACTGTTTATCAGACACTTCTGAATAAATGTGGAACGATTATAACAGACAGTAATGTGTTTGCCGGTGTAAAAGATTTCTCTAAAGTACCCGTCTCTTATCTGCTGGCTCCCTTTGTGTTTGCTCTTTTGCTATACAGCATTTTGTTATGCATGAGAGCGGTATCCAACTCTCCCGGCGCATGTATTTTTCTGTGGGGGTTGGGATGGCTTCTGCTTCATTATGCAGACTTTGGAAAGGCAACAGCTGCTATAGAAGATTTTAAACAGAAGTATAATCTGATGCTGAATGGTGTTATGTATGCACTGAATACAAGAGAGTTCCCGCCTGCTTCTCATATGCTGCCTGTGCTATTTGTCCTGCTGATTCTTAGCTTATTGTTTTTCGGGATCGGCGCCTGTCTGGAAAAAAGAAAGAACCTGTCCAAAGGCGGAGCTTTCCAGTCTGAGTGGCTGACAGGGGCGATAGTCATTGTCAGTATGCTCTTGCTCTTTCGGTTTGCGCAGGATTCGGCATCTGTTTTACTGGACTATACGGGGCATGGCTTTTATATTCCGTTCTGTATACTGTCTGTAGTTCTTGCTTTTGTTTCAGGAGCTGGTCTGTTTTATATATTGCGGGAGAAGTAATTCGGATTTTGTGAGTGTACAAGGTGAATAAAGAAAAAAGAGCAGATCAAATTGAACTGCTCTTTTTTCCCTTACAGGAAAATATATTTCGCGACAAACAACACAGCAAGCACATACATCAGTGGTGTGATCTTTTTTGCTTTTTTGGTAAACAAGTTGATGATGACATAAGAGATCACGCCGATCGCAATACCTTCTGAAATGCTGTACATCAGGGGCATGGCAAGCAGGCAGAGGTAAGCGGGAACTGCTTCCGTCAGATCATCAAAGCTGATGTCTGTTACTGCTGTTACCATCAGGAAACCGACGAAGATCAGAGCCGGAGCGGTGGCAAATCCCGGAATGGCTGTGAAGACCGGGGCAAAGAAGATGGCAAGCAGGAACATCAGTCCGGTCACAACAGAGGCAAGACCGGTTCTGGCGCCTGCACCGACACCGGCGGAGCTTTCCACATAGGTGGTTGTTGTGGAAGTACCAAAGATAGCACCGACTAACGTAGCGATCGCATCCGCAAACAAAGCCTGTTTGATGCGAGGCAGCTTTTCGTCCTTGTCAAGCATGTCTGCCTTTGTCGCAACGCCGACCAAAGTACCGATCGTGTCAAACATATCAACAAAAAGAAAAGCAAATAAAATGGCAATGAAATTACTGATGCTGACACCTGAAAAATCAGCTTTAAATACTTGTCCGAAGGTCAGGGAAAACTTGGAGAAATCGGTAATGGCAAGGGATGGATATAAGGAATAGAAGCCTTCCTCCGGTGTTACCTGATAGATACCGACTGCCTGACAGAGCATACCAAGAACCCATGTGGCGATAATACCGATCAGGATAGATCCCTTTACATTGCGGGCATATAAAATAGCGGTCAGGAAAAGACCGATCAGGGCAAGCAGTGCACAGATACCTTCTGTTCCGAACTTGGAACGGAAGCTGACATAAGTGATCAGAGTCGAATCACTGTTGACGACGATATGAGCACCCTGCAGACCGATGAAAGCGATGTAAAGACCGATACCTGCGCTGACGCCCTTCTTGAGCATGCTTGGAATTGCATTGAAAATAGCTTCGCGGACATTGGTGAGTGATAAAACAATAAAAATAATACCTTCCACCGCAACAGCAGAAAGTGCAACGCGCCAGTCATAGCCCATGCCAAGGCAGACTGTGTAAGCAAAGTAAGCATTCAGCCCCATGCCCGGAGCAAGCGCAAAAGGATAGTTCGCAAACAGTGCCATGCACATGGTGCCAAAGAAGGCAGATAAGCAGGTCGCGATCAGAACGGCTGTAGCGTCCATGCCTGCTGCGGAGAGCATGCTTGGGTTGATCGCCAGAATATATGCCATTGTCATAAAGGTTGTAATACCGGCAAGAACCTCGGTACGGACATCGGTTCCGTTTTCTTTGAGCTTAAATAACTTTTCCATAAATGAGAAATCCTTTCTTCCATAAGGTTAGTACTGGCTAATAAAATCCTTATATATAGTATACTATCTGCCACATGAAATAAAAAGGGTAATTTGTATCGCAGCTACAAAAGGACAAGGATAGATATTGGGGCAAATGGTTAAATCTGTAGATCAATATGTCGATGTATATAATGTAAGTATCAAAAGTCCAAAATACAGGGAAGTATATAACTTGATCACAATAGCAACAGGGAGGTTGAAAAGATGAAGCTTAAGGATGCAATGCCTATTTATCAGAGATACAGGCAGCAGCTTGTTGATCAGACACGCAGTCTGGTAAAGCAGAGAGATGCTGCGAAAGCCAAATTTGAGGCAACCAATGACCAGACATGGTCGGATGAGGCTGCAACGCTGCAGCTTTCGATTGAAAAGACACAGGAAGAATTCAATAAGAATCAGGAAGTGCTGGACGGTCTGACAGAACAGTGGTGTCTGGCGGCAAATGCGGAAAATGCAAAGGCACTGGCAGATCCCGAAACAGGTATGGCAGCGACCATGGCTAAGATCATGACAACAGTAGCCAGAATGTGTGCGGGAGATAAGGTGCCATATGCGGATGAAAAGAAGCTGATGGAGTATGATTCGGATCTGTATGGCAAGGCGAAGCAGGCACAGATGATGATGGCTGCCATGAAAGAAAAGCAGAAGGAATATGATTCTCTCTGGGATGATGAGGAAGGCGGAGATTACGATCCGGAAGGTGTTGCAGACAATACCGAGGCACAGGGTGAGCTGCCTGAGGTGCCTGAACTATCCGAGCCCCCTGAACTGTCCGGGATCACTGACCAACAATAAGCGCAGGGTAACCAAAATCCCATAAGAGTGCTTCAAAGCTGCTTTCCAGATAGCTGATGATATCCTCTTCTTCATAGCCTGTCATGCGGGTCAGGATGACAATAGATTCTCTTACTGTTTCATAAGAAAGGACAGGCGCATCCTGTGCTTGATATTGTAAGAACAGACTGTGACGGATCGCGGTATACTGGAGCGTCGTCCATTCAAGGCGCATGAGCATGTGTGACAGGGAAAGGTCTTCGTCAATGAGAAGATCTGCATAGATGTCATTTGCCAGATAGTTTCTCAGGAGTGGATGATAGACAGAAAAGCTGCGCATGAAGTCTTCCCAGAGGGATGCCATACGGGCATCTGCATCGGTCGGCTCCTGAAATAACAGTGTTAAATTTTCTGCCTGTTCCATCAGTGGAGAAAGGTAAGCAGTATACAACCCTTCCTGCAGGTAATTGACGGAAAGATCCTGCAGAAGTTCATTACATTCGTATAACAGATCGGAAATGACACATGGCATTTCATGAATAGCCTGCAGCAGTTGCTGCAGGTTTTCTTTTTGGAAATAAGATGCAATCAAATCCGTTGTCAGTTTTTTACCGGATTTTTCTTCCCGCAGCAGCTCCTGCAGAAAATAGAAGGCAGTCAGAAGTGCTTCTTCCGGTGTCAGACTGGCATCAGAAAAAAGCCGGATCAAATGATCCCGCAGCAAAAATGCTGCCTGTATCTGATCGGCAGATGGAGGCAGAATCTGTTCGGAAAGCATGGTATAAGAAGGAAATCCCATAGCATCAGCCTGCTGCCACAGATCGATCACTGCAGGGCAGCATGGCATAAGAGAAGCCTCTTTATGGGTAGAGAACGTATGCAGTTCCCTTGGAAATAAGGTACAGGTTTTGGACAACACGCTGTCTCCGTAGGTTTGTACAAGACAACATAATTTATTATCGGTTAGAAAAGGACAACGATGGTCAGGAAGAAGCCGGATCACATCTTCCCCTTCTTTTTTTGTGATATAGGAAGAAAGCTTTCTGCGATCTGCATCCATAGAGTCAGGCGCAGAGAGTGTTTTCCAGTTATGCTTTGTTGTATCATCTACATAGATCTTCCACTCCTGACAGCAGGTGATCGGACAGGAATCGGCGATGCAGGTAAATTGTGTATAATAGTCGGGGTAAATTGTCAGCATAGGGTAACTTCCTTATTATAATTTTGTTCTGTTATCTGAAATGTGCCAGGGCACATTCTTTCTATCTATCATATTCCCATATTGTAACATGGCAGGAGAAAAATTGCGCTAAAACATCAAAAATTGGAGAAAATAGTAGAAAATTAGACAGATTTCCTCTTTTTTCTTCCGGATTTGTGCGTTATAATATGCCTTGGCTGTATACGGAGAGTTGTATACAGACCACATTATAGAACCTGATTTATTCCGGTCAGCAGCCGGACAGCCATGCGGACATTGTCCGGTGACTGACATCGAAAAGCGGGAAATTGTCTGCCGGTGTTGGAAGAAAATCAGTTTTGAGGAAAAAGTCATGAGTAAAACAAAAGAAAATGTAGTAGATAAAGCGGTCTATGCATTTAACAGAAAAGTATTCTGTGATGGTATGCGGGATGGATTTCCGATTGCCCTTGGCTATTTTGCGGTCTCCTTTTCACTTGGAATCGCAGCAAGAAAAGCCGGGCTGACACCTTTGCAGGGCTTTTTTGCCAGCCTGTTTAACAATGCATCCGCAGGAGAATACGCAGCATTTACATTGATCGCAGCCCACGCGACTTATCTGGAGGTGGCGATCATCACGCTGATCGCAAATGCAAGATATTTATTGATGAGCTGTGCATTGGCGCAGAGATGTGCACCGGGCATGCCATTTTATCACAGACTGATCGTAGGTTATGATGTAACGGACGAATTATTTGGTATTACGATCGCAAGACCCGGATATCTGAATCCATTCTATACCTATGGAGCGATCCTGCTGGCAGCACCTGCCTGGGCGCTTGGTACAGCATTTGGTATTATGGCGGGCAATGCACTGCCGCTTCGTATTGTCAGTGCGCTGAGTGTGGCACTGTATGGTATGTTCCTTGCGATCATCATTCCGCCTGCTAAAAAAGATAAGGTTGTAGGTGTGCTGGTTGTGATCAGTTTTGCGCTGAGCTTTGTGTGTGGTTACCTGCCGCTTATTTCAAAGTTGTCGGACGGTACCAGAACGATCCTGTTGACAGTACTGATCGCAGGCGCGGCAGCAATCTTATTCCCGGTAAAGGATACACAAAAAGAGGAGGGACAGACAAGTGAGAAGTAATGTGATCTATATTATTGTCATGGCACTGGTATCTTACACGATCCGTATCCTGCCTCTGACGCTGATCCGCAAACCGATCAAAAACCGGTTTATCCAGTCCTTTTTATATTATGTACCGTATGTCACACTTGCAGTCATGACATTCCCGGCTATCGTACATGCGACACAGAGTCCGATCTCCGGTCTGGCAGCACTGATCGCGGGCATGATCGCAGCATGGCTTGGTGCAGGACTTTTCCCGGTATCTGTTATTTGCTGCCTGCTCGTATTTGTGATAGAGCTGTTTGTATAAGCTATAATAAAAATCATGTGGATTTTTTAGGATATGTATCTATTTTTCGCCACATAATTGCCAATGGCAGTTATGTGGCGTTTGTTGTGTAATAGGAAACTTTGTAATAAGGAAGGAGAACCAAAATGAACCAGACTTTTATGAAAGAAAAACCGATCATCCCGCTTGTCATATCGATGTCACTTCCGATGGCAGCGTCGATGCTGGTCAATTCCCTTTATAATATTGTAGACAGCTATTTTGTGGCAAAGATCAGCGATAAGGCAATGACGGCACTTTCCCTTGTGTATCCGGTGCAGAACCTGATCACGGCGATCGCGGTCGGCTTTTCTGTCGGTGTGAGCGCAGCAATCGCTTTCTATCTGGGTGCGGGAAAGCAGGATAAGGCAGACCAGGCAGCATCAGATGCGATCTTGTACAATACTTTACACGGTATTCTGCTGGTGATCGGCTGTCTACTCTTTATGCCGGCATTTTTGCGTTTTTTTACAGAGGATGAGGCGGTGATCGCTTACGGACTTTCCTATTCGCGGATCGCATTTTCCTTTGCGGTTGTGATCACAGTGGGAATTGCCTATGAAAAGATTTTTCAGGCGGTTGGCAGGATGAAGGTATCGATGATCAGTATGATGGCAGGTTTTATTACAAATATTATTTTAGATCCCGTCCTGATCTTCGGACTGGGACCGTTTCCGAAAATGGGAATGGAAGGTGCGGCGGTTGCAACAGGCATCGGACAGGTCATTACTCTGCTGGTGTATCTGGCGTTTTATTATGCCAGTCCAATTCCGGTCAAAGTACAGTTAAAAAGTTGGAGACCGGATCGTGAAACGGCAAAACGGCTGTACGGTGTCGGAATTCCCGCAACGCTGAATATGGCACTTCCGTCACTTCTGATCTCTGCACTGAATACGATTCTTTCCGGTTTTTCAGAGGCTTACGTGCTGGTGCTTGGCGTCTATTACAAGCTGCAGACCTTCCTGTATCTGCCGGCAAACGGTATCATCCAGGGAATCCGTCCGCTGATCGGTTATAACTATGGCGCAAGGGAAGAAAAGCGGGTAAAACAGATTTACCGTTTTGCTCTTGCCCTGATCATGGGGATCATGACAGTTGGTATGCTGCTCTGCCTGTGTATTCCGAAGCAGCTTATGGGCATTTTTATCACAAACGGGGAAACGCTGCGTCTGGGTATGACAGCACTTCGGTTGATCAGTCTTGGCTTTGTGGTGTCTTCCGTATCCGTGACATTTTCCGGTGTTCTGGAAGGACTGGGAAAAGGGATTCCATCCTTCTTTATTTCGCTGTCAAGATATGTGGTAGTCATTATCCCTGCTGCATGGCTCCTCAGTAGGAGCCTGGGGGCGGACGGTGTCTTCCTCGCTTTTGGCATTGCGGAGCTTGTAACTGCCGGACTTGCGATAGGCATTTTCCAGTACAATAAGGCTCGCGCTTTCTGACAGAAATTCCTGTGTAGTCAGCATGGACTTTTGCTGCTGTGGCAGCTTTTCATGCCGGAACTGCTGTCTGTATTCCTTCGGGGAAAGCTGATATTGCTGGCGGAAACCTTTGTTAAAATACTTGGGGTCAGAAAAACCGCAGCTGATACAGATATCAAGCAGGGAAAGATCGGTCAGGAGCAAAAGCCGTCTGGCATTTTCACAGCGTATTTTGAGCAGATACGTCTGGAAGGGCATTCCGAATGTTTCCTTGAACAGATGGGAAAGGTAGTACAGGGAAAGATTTTCACGTGCTGCAATATCGGAAAGCAGCAGCTTTTCTCCTGCATGCTGTTCAATATACTGGGAGATGCTTCTGGTGCGTCTGGCATTTTCATGGAGCAGCTGTGATTCCTGATGGGAAATAAAATGGTGCGGCAAAAGCTGCAGCAGGGAGAAAAAGCAGGCGTTGACCAGACTGGCGCAGCGGAGCGTAAAGCAGGCATCTTTTTGAAAATAAGCAAGGGCAAGTGCTGTCATGTCGGAATAAAGTGTCCGGTACTGCATATCAGCACTGGCAGACAGAACACAGGATATAAATTCCAGATGATCGATCTCGGGATAATACGGAGCAAAAAAGGCGGATGAGACCTGCAGGGAAAGAAGCAGCGCAGGCTTGTCCGCTTTTATTTCGTGGCTCTGGAACGGATTGATCAGCCAGAAGTCGCCGGGCTGCAGCAAAAGTGTCTGCCCGGGCAGCAGGATGGAGATGTTACCGTCCAGCACCAGTCCGAGCTCAAAGTCTTTATGAATGTGTGGTGCGCGGTAGAGCAGATTCACCACAAATACTTTAAAATTGGTTTCCGCATGGGAAATGATCTCGTATTCTCTTTTCATCATATCTATTATGATAGCATAAGACAGCAAATTAGTCATGTTTTTTCCTTAAACTTGTAACAGTCAAAAGCTGTGATCCATAGTAGGATAAATACATCAAAAACAACTCCGGTGATGCACGGAGGCGATAGAATGCACCGCGTGCAGTAGTAAAGGAAAAGGAGGAATACAATATGTCACAGTTTAAATTTTCAGTAGGACCATGGAACGTACATCCGGGAGCAGATTCTTACGGACCGGCAACAAGAGCAGACATCCTGGCAGGACTGGATCCGGCAAATGAGATCGGTTTTGCACTTGCAATGGGCAAGCTTTAATCAGGTAAAGGTACTGAAGGAAAACGGCTATGGAAGCCATGGTGAATATATCGGACTGGATGTAAAAGCAATGCGTACCACGAAGGATGAAGACAGCTATAAACATCTGGAAAACAGAGATTTCGAAGCACATGAAATGTATGTGATGAATTTACTGATGGGGATTGAATAAGTATGGAAAAAAAGAAGGTAATCGCGGCGGGACATATCTGCCTTGATATCACACCGATGTTTCCGGACAGAAAAGTACAGCATCCGGGGGAGCTCCTGTCCCCCGGAAAGCTTCTGGAGGTTGGCGCGGCTGATGTACATACAGGTGGCAGTGTTGCCAACACGGGTCTTGCCATGAAGAAGCTTGGTGCTGATGTATCTTTGATGGGAAAAGTCGGAAAAGATGCTTTTGGCAATATGATCCTGGATATTTTGAAAAAACATGATGCGGATACGGATATGCTGATCGAAGAGGGGGAAGAGACCTCTTATTCTGTCGTGCTTGCAATTCCGGGGATTGACCGTATCTTTTTGCATAATGCGGGGGCTAACCGTCATTTTAAGGCGGCGGATATTCCGCAGGAAAAGTTGGAAGAAGCTGCATTGTTCCACTTTGGTTACCCACCGCTAATGCCGGAAATGTATGCGGATAATGGTGCAGAGCTCGTCTCACTGATGAAACGTGCGAAAGCCGCAGGCGTGGCAACTTCGCTGGATATGGCTGCGGTAGATGAAAATGCACCGGCGGGACAGGCAGACTGGAAAGAAATCCTGAAAAATGTGCTGCCGTTTGTTGATTTTTTTGTTCCAAGTGTGGAAGAACTTTGCTTTATGCTGGATCGTGAGCGGTTTCACGAATGGCAGAAGCGGGCGGACGGACGGGATATTACGGAAATTCTGGATGTGGAAAAAGACATCCGTCCTTTGGCAGAGCAGTGTATGGAGTTTGGTGCAAAGGTACTGCTGATCAAATGCGGTGTTCCGGGCATGTATCTGCGTACAGCAGACAAAAATTCGCTGGAGAAAACCGGCAGTAAAGCAGAACTTTCCGCTGATGTGTGGTCAGAGAAAGAGATTTTTGAGAAAAGCTATGTACCGGACAGAGTACGTTCCGGGACAGGAGCAGGAGATTCGAGCATTGCAGCATTTCTGACTGCCATGCTGGAAGGCTGTGAGCCGGAGGAAGCACTCCATCTGGCAGCGGCGACCGGTGCCTGCTGTGTGACGGAATATGATGCACTGGGCGGATTGAAACCGTTTGACGAGCTGCGGGCGAAGATCGCCGCAGGTTGGGCAAAATGTCATGCATCGCCAGATGCATGATGTAGCCCCTCGCATCGCCAGATGCATGATAAATATGAAATGGAGGAGAAAAGATGTTAGTCAATATGAATGATGTCCTGCTGCCTGCAAAAAAAGGCGGCTACGGCGTTGGATTTTTTAATGCGGTCAATGTGGAGATGGCAAGAGCTATCATTGAAACAGCAGAAGAACTGAGAGCTCCGGTCATGGTCGGAACGGCAGAAATCCTGCTGCCTGCAATGGAACTGGCAAGGGTAGCGGAATATTTGATCCCAATGGCAGAAAAGGCAAGTGTGCCTGTCTGTGTGCATTACGATCACGGTCTGACCTTTGAAAAATGTATGCAGGCGCTGGAACTTGGTTTCACTTCTATTATGTATGACTGCTCTACCGCTCCCTATGAGGAGAATATTGAAAAGGTGGCTGAAATGGTAAAGATCTGTCATGCAATGGGCAGAACGGTGGAAGGCGAGCTGGGACATGTCGGCGATAATGCCGGCGCAGGTAAGCTGGAAAATCCGAGTGACTATTTTACAGATCCGGAAACAGCTGCGGATTTTGTGAAACGGACAGGCGTGGATTCTCTTGCGGTAGCAGTCGGTAACGCACATGGCGATTACGCATTCCCGCCAAAGCTGGATTTTGAGCGCATTCGTGTGATTGCGGAAAAGACCGGCATTCCGCTTGTATTGCATGGCGGCAGCGGACTTTCCGATACAGACTTTAAGACGGCTGTCAAGGAAGGTGTTGCCAAGGTCAATATCTTCACGGATATTGATAAAGCCGGAAAACGCGGTATTGAAGCAGGACTGGCAGCAGGAGAGAAGTCTATGATGGGACTCATTCCGTATGAGATCGATGCCATGAAAGAAGTTGTCCGTGACAAGATTTTATTATTCGGTTCGAATGGAAAAGCCTGAAAACGCATAAAATACTGGAAACGGAGCATAAACGGGAACAGTATGTTGCAATTTTTTGTGCAATATGATACAATCATAAAAGTTAGCGTTGGCTACTCGTTAGCCAACGCTTTTTGTAGTGAGGAACAAAATCAAGCACAAGCGAAGCTTGTATTTGATTTTGCCCGAACGTACAACGAAAAAATCGCAGAGTGCGAAGCACGACTGCCGGCGAGACCGGCAGGATTTTTGAGTTGAGAGGAACAAAATCAGGAGGAAAAATGACTAATGAACGAAAAAGAAACTTTTAAACCTTACATCAGCGCAGATCGGACGCTGCATGAAATGACACCGCTCTCTATCATTGTCGGTATCATTCTTGCGATCGTTTTCGGCGCTGCCAATGCGTATCTGGGACTGCGTGTCGGTATGACCGTGTCTGCATCGATCCCGGCGGCTGTTCTTGGTATGGGTGTTTACCGCCTGTGCAGAAAAAAGGACACAATTCTGGAAAGCAACATGGTACAGACGATCGGTTCGGCAGGTGAATCACTTGCAGCCGGTGCAATTTTTACAATGCCGGCACTTTTTTTATGGGCACAGGAGGAAGGCACCAAAATGCCGGGCATTATGGAAATTGCCCTTATCGCCCTGATCGGCGGACTGCTCGGTATCTGCTTTATGGTACCGCTCAGGAAGGCACTGATCGTAAAAGAGCACGGAACACTGCCTTATCCGGAAGGAACTGCCTGTGCGGAAGTACTGCTGGCAGGAGAAAAGGGTGGTGCAAATGCATCGGTCGTATTCCTTGGCATGGGAATCGCAGCATTTTTTAAGTTTATTGTAGATGGTCTGAAGGTCGTATCTTCTGCCGTTACGGTAACGGTACAGAAAATTCACGGAGAGATCAGTGCACAGGTTTATCCGGCACTTGTCAGCGTGGGATATATCTGCGGCTTTAAGATTGCTTCTTATATGTTTGCGGGCGGTATTTTAGGCTGGCTCGTACTCATTCCGATGATCTATTTATTTGGTGCGGATACAACATTATTCCCGGCAAGCATTTCTGTGCATGAGCTTTGGGAGCAGGCCGGCGCATCCGGTATCTGGAGCAGCTATATTCGTTATATCGGTGCAGGTGCTGTGGCAACAGGCGGTATTGTGAGTCTGATCAAGTCTCTGCCACTGATCGTCAGAACATTCGCAGATGCAATGAAAGGATTGAAGGGTTCCGGGAAACAGGCAAATGAACTGCGTACGGAAAAAGACCTGAAGATGTCGGTTGTACTCATTATGCTGGCAATCCTCATTGTTGCTATTGCCGTGACACCGATCATTCCGATCGACGTGATCGGTGCGATTGTGATCGTTATTTTCGGTTTCTTCTTTGCAACTGTTTCTTCCCGCATGGTAGGATTGGTCGGAAGCTCCAATAACCCGGTATCCGGTATGGCGATCGCAACGCTTCTTGCGACAACGGTTCTGCTGAAAGCAACCGGTCATACAGGTATGTCCGGTATGACAGCAGCGATTGCGATCGGTTCTGTGATCTGTATCGTAGCTGCAATGGCAGGTGATATGTCGCAGGATTTAAAGACCGGTTACATTTTAGGTGCAACACCGGTGAAACAGCAGTACGGTGAAATGATCGGAACCGTTGTATCTGCCGTAACGATCGGCTTTGTATTATATCTGTTAAATGCAGCCTGGGGCTTTGGTACTCCGGAGCTTTCCGCACCGCAGGCAACACTCATGAAGATGATCGTAGAAGGTGTTATGGGTGGCAATCTGCCATGGACACTTGTTTTTATCGGTGTATTTATTGCACTTGTGGTAGAGCTTCTTGGCATTCCGGTACTGCCGTTTGCCATTGGTCTGTATCTGCCGATCGAGCTCAGCTCCTGCATCATGATCGGTGGTGTTTTACGCTGGGCACTGGAAAAGAAAAAATATAAGAGTGGGGAGCAGAAGGAAAGCGCAATCTCAAACGGTGTGCTCTGCTGTTCCGGTATGATCGCAGGTGAAGGTCTGATTGGTATTTTACTTGCTGTATTTGCAGTCGTAAAAGTAAACGGAAGATCACTTGCAGAGTATATTGATCTGTCAGGCAGTGTAAATCTCGGACAGATTGGAGCACTTGTTGTACTTGTCCTTGTCATTTTATCGATCCTGAAATTTACGATCTGGAATAAAAAGGTTGACAAAGAGTAACTATGAAAAAACAAGATAATTTTTTGGAATATATACCGAAGATCAAAGAGGGAATAAGCTGGAAGCCGGAACAAGACCATGTCATCATTGATATGGAAAACAAAGGTCTGGCGAACCGCATTGCGCAGATCTGTTTTGGCAGACCAAAGGTCAGCCATATCACGCTGGAAGAGCTGGGCAGCTTTATCTGGCAGCAGATTGACGGAGAGAAAAGCATCTTGCAGATCGGTGAACTGGTGCAGGAAGCCTTTGGCGAAAAAGCAGAGCCCTTATATGAAAGACTGGCGCAGTATATGAAGATACTGTATGGAAAAGGCTTTATTACGTTTTGTAAGGTATAACATGCATATGAATGCATGTGAATAAAAAGAAAACCAGAATAAGAATCCCGGATGTAACAGCCTGTGGCTGCTTCATCCGGGATTTCTCTGTGATAGTATATATAATGCAAGCGACCGCATTCAGCGTGAGAATGTACTAGGAATATTACATTCTTTTGGTTTGGGTTGTAGATCTGGTAATAGCTTATATCGGCAAGAAAAATAAATGAAATAATATATAGCAGTACATTTATTGCCGATAATGTGGTATACTAATGAAAACAAACGTGGATTAAAACTTTAAAAAGGAGGACATATATGCAGTATCTTTCCGTGGCAGAGGTGGCAAAAAAGTGGAATGTATCGGAACGCAGTGTGAGAAATTATTGTGCGCAGGGACGTGTACCGGAAGCCTTTTTGAAAGGGAAAACATGGTATATTCCGGAAAACGCAGAAAAGCCCGAGCGTTCCAATAAAAAGGAGCAGCCGGTAACTTTGCTGGATGTTTTGCAGGATGAAAAGGCAAACAGATATGCCGGTGGTATTTATCATAAGACACAGATCGAACTGACCTATAATTCCAACCACATGGAAGGCAGTCGCCTGACACACGATCAGACCCGGTATATTTTTGAGACAAACACGATCGGAATCGAAAAAGAAGTGCTCAACGTAGATGATGTGATCGAAACGGCAAATCATTTCCGCTGTATTGACAGCATCATTGACTGTGCAAAAACAACTCTTACAGAAAAGTTTATCAAAGAACTGCATCTGATCTTGAAGAACAGCACCAGTGATTCCAGAAAAGAATGGTTTGCTGTCGGTAACTATAAAAAACTGCCGAATGAAGTTGGGGGTATGGAAACTGCACTTCCGGAAGAAGTTGCCGGTGAGATGAAGAAGCTGCTGGCAGCGTATAACAGTAAGGAAGAAAAGTCATTGGAAGATATTCTGGATTTCCATGTAAAATTTGAACGGATTCATCCGTTTCAGGATGGAAATGGGCGTGTAGGGCGACTTATCCTGTTTAAGGAATGTCTGAAATATCATATTGTTCCGTTTATTATTGAGGATGATCTGAAGCTGTTCTATTATCGTGGACTGAAGGAATGGAACAATGAGAAGGGATGTCTGACGGATACTTGTCTGACAGCGCAGGACAGGTATAAAGCATATTTAGATTATTTTAGGATTGCATATTGACAGCATTGGTTTATAGATATAAACTAAAATCACAATAGATTTACAACTATAAACCAACAATCCAAAGAACACAGGAGAGGAGTATGGCAAATGGAATATGCAAAGTTATGTGACAGTGAATATCGCTTTATGTGTGTGATCTGGGAGGCAGAGCCGGTAAGCTCCGGCGAACTGGTCAGCTTATGTCAGGAAAAGCTGGGCTGGAAGAAGTCAACGACCTACACCGTGCTCAGAAAGCTGTGCGAGAAGGGGTATCTGGAAAATAAGGAGACGATCGTATCAGCACTGGTATCGAAAGAGCAGGTACAGGCAAAGGAATCAGAGGAGTTTGTGGAGAGAACCTTTGACGGCTCGCTGCCCGGTTTTATAGCTGCTTTTCTGGGAGGCAGAAAGATATCCGGTGAGGAAGCGGAGGCGCTCAAACAGATGATCGAGGCATATAAGGAGGTGTAAAGGATGCGTGGATGGGTAGAATTTTACATGTTATTTCTGCAGCGAAATGGCATATTGACACTGGTGATCCTTGCTGTATTATTGGTGCGGCTCCTTTTACGCAGACTGCCTAAAAAATACAGCTATCTGCTCTGGTCAGTAGTCGGGATCCGTATGCTTTTAAAGCTACAGCTTCCGTCGCGGTTTGGTCTGCTCAGCCTCTGGCATTATATGACGCAGCAAATCAGTGGCTCACAGCTTTTGACAGCTCCGAAGCAGCTGACTAATATGCAGAAGATAACGGATCCGCAGGCAGGGGCGCAGAATCTACAGCCTGCAGGGCAGCTTATCACAGGACAGACAGTGACCGGAGCGGCCCGGGGACTGTCACAGGCAGGAGCTAAAGCGGGCAGCGGATGGGATCATTTGTTACAGATCTGTATGCTTATCTGGATCGCCGGCATGATCGTACTGCTGTTGTATGGTATTTTATCTTATTTTAAATGCAGGAGAATGACTGTGCAGGCAGTACATATGGAAGGCAATATCTGGGAATGTGATCATCTGGCAACCCCGTTTGTGCTTGGAATCGTCAGACCACGTATTTACATTCCGTTTCATTTATCGGCGGAAGAAAAGCCATATATTCTGGCACATGAAACATATCACATCAGAAGGGGCGATCCGATCGTGCGGCTGCTTGCATTTGTGCTATTGACGTTTTACTGGATCAATCCGTTTGTATGGATCGCATATTTTCTGATAATCCGGGATATGGAAATGAGCTGTGATGAAGCTGTGCTTCTGCAGCTTGGGACACAGATCAAAAAAGCTTACAGTAATTCCCTGCTTACTTTTGCAACGGGCAGAAAACAGGTTACCTTTTCGCCACTCGCATTTGGAGAATCAGGCACATCTGGCCGAATTAAAAATATTCTGGATTTTAAAAAGCCGAAGGTGTGGGGCAGTCTTTTGGCAATACTGGCTGTGATACTGGCAGCAGTCTTCTGTCTGACGAGTCAGAAAACAGAGGATGATACAAGTGCCTCACAGAGTGAGCAACAGGTAACTGACAGCTCTCGAAGTGCACAGGCAGAAGCAGCAAAGCAGGAGACAGAAGCTGCCAGACAGATGGCAGAACAGACGCAGCAGGATGCAGCGTCGGCAGAGAATGCCAAACAGGCAGCAGCACAGAAACAGAAGGAAACAGAGAAAGCGGCAGAAGCTGCTGCAGAGAGTGTACGTCAAGAAATGGAAAAGCAGGTGCAGGACATGATGGACAGTATTCTGGCAGAACTTGACGGTGATCTTTCCAAGGCTTATCCATGGGTCAATACGGCAGAGTTTAAGGAAGATGCCAATGTACTGATCAAAATGGCAGAAGATCCGACCGGTCAGTATGCAGCGTATGGTTTTCTTTGCGGCGAATATGGAAGCTATGGGATTCTTTTGAATGACAAGTTAAACGGCGAGGATAACTGGAATTATTTCTATACACCATGGGCTTATACCGGTACATCCGACTCAGAGCCGACCATGGAAAAAGCAGCCGACGGATATAGCGGAACCTTTACCTTCCCGGCTCCTGCGAGTGATCCGGCAGACAGCAGCATACAGGTAAAAACATGGAAGCTGCAGAGCTATGATACGGGAACGATTGAGATAGAAGATGTGACAAAGAGTGCGGAAAATGAGTTGTTGTACGGCAACACCATAGCTGCGCTGGATGATCAGACGCAGTTTGCACTTGTTGATATCGGGCTGGAGCATGATGTGCTTTTGGTGACAGAGCAGAGCTATACTTACGATACGGGTATAGAAGCTGCGCTGTACTGTCAAGTGTATTATAGCATAGATGGCAGTGTAAAGGATCTGGGCAGTGTGGAAAGTGAAGGAACCGCATACCCTGTCAGCTATGGGCAGGGCTGTATCTATACGGCGGGAAATCACAGCGTAAGTAAATATGTGATCGATGAAACGACCTATCAGCTCATCTGTGAGCAGAAGGATGAGGTAAGCTACGATGCAGAGGGAAATGCTTCCTATATCCGTTCTTATCCGGGGATGGATAAAGAAAAAAGCAGTACAGAGAAGGCATTTAACGAGGCGATGGAAGCTTACCATGAGGCAGTCCCGATCAGTTTTTCTTATGGAGCGTCCGAATAGCAGCATTTTTGTGATAAATACATAGAAATGCAATTCGGAAGAATACTAAATACATAAGAAATTCGTAGAAAAGGAGAGATTGTCCGATGGGAAAAGAAATACAGAATATGTTTTGTTTCCAATGTGAACAGACTGCAGGCTGCGATGGCTGCAGCGGAAAGGTAGGCGTTTGCGGTAAAACCGCGGAGGTGGCAAATCTGCAGGATGAGCTGACCGGCGCATTGATTGGGCTTGCCCGTTCTTTAAACGGAGCCGGGAAAGTAGAGCAGAAGACAAGTGATCTTGTGATCCGTTCTTTATTCGCAACACTGACAAATGTCAATTTTAATGAAGCATCTATCAAGGAAATGATCGCAGCGGTGCAGCAGGAAAAGGACAGCTTAAAGCCCGGCTGCAGGAGCTGCGCCAATCCATGCGGAATGACAGAGGATCTGCAGCTTGACAGCATCTGGAAAGCAGAGGAAAACATCAGATCGTTAAAATCCCTTGTGTTATTTGGCCTGCGTGGTATGGCAGCTTATGCTTATCATGCCATGGTATTGGGATTCCGGGATGAAGAGGTAAACTTCTTTTTCATGAAGGCACTGTTTCTGCTTGGCGAGAATCTTACGGTAGAAGAACTTCTGCCGCTTGTAGATGAAGTGGGAGAAAAGAATCTGCTCTGTCTGGAACTGTTAGATCGTGCTAACACGGAAAGCTACGGAAATCCGGAGCCGACGGAAGTACCGCTGAAGATCGAAAAGGGACCGTTTATCGTCATATCCGGTCATGATCTGCTGGATTTAAAGCTTCTGCTTGAGCAGACAGACGGGAAAGGCGTAAATGTCTATACACATGGTGAGATGCTGCCTGCCCATGGTTATCCGGAGCTGAAAAAGCATCCACAGTTAAAAGGAAATTTCGGAACTGCATGGCAGAATCAGCAGAAGGAATTTGAAAATATTCCCGCACCGGTGTTGTTTACGACTAACTGTCTGATGCCGCCAAAGGAAAGCTATGCAGACAGGATTTTTACAACAGAGGTTGTTTCCTATCCTGAGATGGTGCATATCGGAGAGGATAAGGATTTTACACCGGTCATTGAAAAGGCGCTTGCGTTGGGCGGCTATCAGGAGGACAAACAGCTTCATGGCATCAACGGCGGGGAAAAAGTAATGACAGGCTTTGGACATCATGCAGTGCTCTCTCATGCGGCGGAAGTGGTGGAAGCGGTCAAAGCAGGAAAGATCCGTCATTTCTTTCTGGTGGGTGGCTGTGACGGTGCAAAGCCGGGCAGAAACTACTATACGGAATTTGTCAAACAGACACCGCCGGATACGATCGTACTGACGCTGGCTTGTGGAAAGTTCCGTTTCAATGACCTGGATCTTGGGACGATAGCAGGGCTTCCGCGTATTATGGATGTCGGGCAGTGCAATGATGCCTATGGTGCGATCAGGATCGCACTTGCGCTGGCAGAGGCATTTGGCTGCAGTGTCAATGAACTGCCGCTCTCCATGGTGCTTTCCTGGTATGAACAGAAGGCAGTCTGTATCCTTTTGACACTGCTGCATCTGGGCATCCATGATATTCTGCTGGGGCCTACACTGCCTGCGTTTTTATCCGGGGATGTGTTGGATATTTTGGTAAAGAACTATAATATCGGCAAGATTTCCACGCCGGAAGAAGATCTGGCAAAGCTGCTGCACGCCTGACATAAAATTTACTTTCATTTTACGGAAAAGCGATATTGCACTTTTCTCCCGGCTGATACACTGAAAAAAGTGTATCAGACAAAGGAGAAAAATTATGAATGAAAAAGTACAGGTAATATTTGGTCTGGTGGGCGGTCTTGCGCTGTTCTTATATGGTATGAACAGTATGAGTGATGCTCTGCAGAAAGCAGCCGGTGAAAAGATGAAAAAGGTGCTGGGATTTCTGACAAAGAATCCGATCATGGGTGCTCTTGCGGGAGCACTGGTAACAGCCGTACTGCAGTCAAGCTCTGCAACGATTGCCGTTTTGCAGAATTTTGCCACACAGCCGGTCGCTGCAGACAGTACAGTCAGTGTGATCGGACTTGCAGGAGCAATCCCGGTCCTGCTTGGTGATAATATCGGTACAACGATCACAGCACTGCTTGCTTCCATTGGACAGTCAAAAAATGCAAAGAGAACAGCAATTGCGGAGGAAGCAATTGAGCATATCACATTTGACAAGTTTGCGATTGAAAACGAAGAGCTTGTAAGGGAAGGTTTGAAGATTCCCGCAGTAGTAGGATAGTAAAACAATCTCTTCTGTGTTACAATTTAGGTTAGAAATGACTAACATGTAATACAGAAGGGAGTTTTTTATGCAAAACGGACAGGAAAGAAAACCGGATCTGGTCTGCAGCCTGGAAAAGGAAGGGTTTCTTGGCAGCTTTTATCAGGGAGACCGTTATGTGGATAAAGCGGTCATTTTTGTGGGAGGCAGTGGAGAACCACGGAATGTGGTAGAGGCAAGAGCTGCAATACTGGCAAGAGAGGGCTACAGTGTGTTAGCAGTGGGCTACTATCTTTGGAAGCCGCTTTCCAAACAGACCGTAGCGATCCCGCTCGATTATGTGGAGCGTGCGATCGACTGGTTAAAGGGAAAATGTCCGGTGAAGGTAACCAAGATCGGTATGATCGGACTTTCACTTGGTGCTGCTTACACGGCACTTTGCGGTGCTTATTTTCCACAAGTCAGTTGTGCGATCGTTGTTTCGGGCTTTGATTTTGTGGTGGAAGGCTGCAAAAATATGGTCATCAGACAGCATAGATCATATTTTACTCTGCATGGGGAAAATATACCGTATGAGCCTGCGGAGGCACTTTCGCACCTGCCTGCAACACTGAAAAAGTGGAAAAAGGATCCGTGTTACGGTTCCAGGGCAATGAACCGCTTCTATTATAATGAATGTTTCAAAGACAGGACAGATGCAAGCAGGATCAAGGTGGAAAACGGAAACTGCGACTGGCTGTTTCTGGCACCGGGCTATGACGATACATGGCCGTCCGATCAGGCGGTGAAACGTATAATACAGGTTCTGCGGGAAAAACAATATCCACATCGTTATGAGTGTGTGATCTATGAAAAAGGAAGCCATCTGCTGGGCATGCCAAATGAAGCACTGAAAGCCATGGGGGATGTGGATAAACTGATGCGTATGCTTGGAAAATTTCTCACAATGGAAAAGAAATACCCGAAAGAGTGCATGGAGGCAAGAGAAGAAAGCTATCGGAAAATGCTGTCGTTCCTTCATGAGAGCCTGATCGGGGCGTAACACAAAATCGCTGCTTCACGATCACGGATGCAAACGGAAAATCCGTGACAATATTTGATGAGAATGGTAAGATACTTGCGGACGGCGAAAGTAAGTATACGATTACAGTGGCTTCTCTTTCGCAGGCATAAAATGGGCAGTATCACAGGGCATATGAATAAAGCGCGGCTGAACCGTTGTATATACCAGGTGCTATACTGTCTGAAAAAAGCAGGGAGATATACAAATGAATATAAAAAACAGCATACAAACAGAACGGGGAGCCGAGATTTTACTAATTTTTGTACTGGTTGCCAGAAGTACATCCTTTGTGATGTCGAAGGTCACAATGAACGCGATGAATCCGTTTAATCTGCTGGGAGTCAGATTTTTGCTGGCATTTCTGCTTCTCTGTATCCCATTTGGGAAAAGGCTTGTGAAGATCAAAAAACAGACCCTGCTAAAGGGATTGCTGGTCGGACTGGCCTTTTTCTGCGTTATGACAGCAGAGCTTTTTACGCTCCGGCTGACAGCCTCATTTACATCATCTTTTTTGGAAAATATGGCGATCGTATTTGTACCGATCTTTGAAGCGGTGCTTTTGCACAGACTGCCTGCAAAATATAGTGTGGCAGGTGTTCTGATTTCTATGATCGGAATTGGATTCCTGACGCTGGAAGGTGGCAGGATCGTACTGGGAACGGGAGAACTGATCGGTATTTTATCCGGTATCTTATATGCGGTTGCAATCATTATCACAGACAGATTATCGCACAATGATGATTCTCTGCTGATCGGAATGGTACAGGTCGGAACGATTGGTGCGCTCGGAATGATTGCATCGTTCCTGTTTGAACAGCCGACATTGCCACAGGGACAGACGAGCTGGCTCATGGTCATTTATCTGGCAGTTGTCTGTACGGGCTTCGGGTTTACCCTCCAGCCGGTGGCGCAAAGCCGCCTGACTGCAGAACGGGCAGGATTGCTTATCGCAGTCAGCCCGGTAAGTTCTGCAATCATGGGTAGTATTTTTCTGAAAGAGCATTTGGGGATCAGTGGCATGATCGGGGCAATATTGGTTGTTGGCGGTATCATCATATCCAAGGATCCTTTCCATAAAAAAGCACAGGTCTCTTCGTAAATTTTGCAGGAACTTTTTGAAGATTTGTTTAAGATTCCTTTTTTCGCTAGGAATTTTTAGAAAGGCATGCTATGATTTTCGAAGGGTGATAAAGATGAATAAGGATTCGATTGAAGAAAATAAAGCAATACAGGATGGACTGGAACGCTTTTTGGACGAAGAGCTGGCAGGTGTCCGCAAGGAGCAGGTGGCACCGAACAGAACCATCATATACAACGAAGAGCCAAAGGAAAAAGAACTTAAAACTGAGTTTGCCACAGAAGTAACGCCAAAGAGACAGGCAAGCTATGAGAGAAGGTCCGCAGGCGGCTATACAGCTGCGGCGGGACAGCCGGAACATAGAAGCAGCGTGGGCGAAAGACAGATGAGCCCTGCTGCAGATGCGGCAAGCAGGCGAAGAACGTCCGAAGAGACAGACAGATATCGTAACATAGACAGGGAAGCGTCAGCTCACCGGAGACAGGAAACTATCTCTGACCGCCGGAGCATAGCGCCTGAGAAAAAGCACCGGGGATATGAACCGCCTGTATCTGAAAATAGGAAGAAACAGCATAAAAAGTCCAACAGAAAAGCCGATAAGAGACAGAAAAAGAAAGACGGCAACAAGAAGGACAGGCTGTCCAAGCCAAAGAAAATACTGCTGATCATCGGTATTGTCATTCTGGCACTTTTCCTGTGGTGGTATCTGACCATGGGACGGATCTACCATAAAATGAACTATGAAAAGTCAGATGAACTGGCAAGCGGTCCTTTAAAGGAACAGGGCGTGATCAATGTGCTGCTGATCGGAAACGATTCCCGTGAAAACGGAGAAGACGGCCGCTCCGATGCCATGATCCTGATCTCTATCAGCAATAAAACAAAGACGATCCACATGACCTCTCTGCTGCGTGATATGTACGTGGACATTCCCGGGCATGACGGCAACAGGTTAAATGCGGCTTACGCTTATGGCGGACCTGCGCTTTTGTGTGAGACGATCAAGCAGAATCTGGATATTGAAGTAAACAGATATGTACTTGTGAACTTCCAGGCGTTTGCAAGTCTGGTAGATGCAGTCGGCGGCGTAGATCTGGAAGTGACGAATGAGGAAGTCCAGTGGATCAATGCATATTTGAATGAATACAACCTGCTGGAAGGAAAAGAGATGACGACCGACTATCTGGATACCTCATTAAGCGGGGAAATCCATCTGAACGGTCCGCAGGCACTTGCTTACAGCAGGAACAGATATATCGGAACCGATTTTGGCAGAACAGAAAGACAGAGAAAAGTACTCTCTGCCGTTATGAAAAAGCTGCCACTTGCCATGGCAACCAATTCCGGTGAACTGATAGACGGTCTGTTCCCGAATCTGACAACAAACCTGACACAGACAGAAATGTACAGCTTATCAACGCAGGCAAGTAAACTTCTGACCTATGACGTGGTACAGAGCACGGTTCCGGCAGAAGGCACTTATTCCAATGCCACGGTCCGCAAGATGGCAGTTCTGCAGGTTGATTTTGAGGCAAATAAAAAGCTCCTGAAGCAGGAGATTTACGGACAGGAAGAGTAAAAAGACAAGTTGCGGGCAATAGTGTGCAAGAGGTACAGAACGGAGGCTTACATGAGCAAAACTTTTAAAGAACGATATCTTTCGCATGAGATAGAACTGGAAGCAATCGATGATTACATCATCGAATGGAACAATTCCGATACAGAGGAGACTCTGGCAAAGTTTCTGGGACTGAATAAAGAGGAAGAGACCGCTTGGGTGGAAGACAGTGATGATGCCCTTTTTGATCTGTTGGAAGCACAGAGAAAGTAAAAGTATGCAGAAAAGCGGAATGCACGATATTGTAGAGAGAATAAAAGATGATCTGAAAAAGAATGGGATAGGATGTGCTGCAGTATTGGCATGTCTTATCCTTTTTGCGCTTATTTTCCATGATGTATGTCCGGTGCAGATCCTGTATGGACTGCCATGTCCCGGATGCGGTCTGACGAGAGCGGGTGTCCTGCTTCTGACCGGGCACTTTGCAGCAGCATTTCAGATGCATCCGTTTATTTACGGATGGGCAGCGCTTCTGCTGTATGTCATGCTCTGCCGCTATGTCAAAGGCTGTAAACCAAAAGGAGCATTGCAGCTGATGATCGTTCTCATTGCTTGCATGCTCCTGTTTTATATCTATCGTATGTTACTGTATTTTCCGGATGTGGAACCGATGACCCGCAAGGACGGACTGCTTCTACACTGGAATCCAGACAGAAACTGATCTGCCGTGAACCGGGAACGTACCGTTTCCGTCCGCATCGATCGTAACCATATGGCGATAGCCGAATAACACGTCGAAAAACTTCTGTCCACTATGTTGTTTTCCGACATACATGGTCTTTCGGGTATCATTTTTGGAAGAAAGGATGCAGGCAAGCCCTGTATTTTCATCTTCTGCAAGCCCTTCCCGGGTAAATCCGATACAATGATAGTCATCAAAGTAATCATGCTGTGCTCCGTAAGCATGGGAAGCTCTGACAGAGAGCAGATTGGTAAGCGTTTTGCCGACCGGAGCTATATTCCGGGACGGAATACCGTAGCAGTCTCCGTAAAAGACACACGGATATCCCGCTTCGCGCAGCAGGATGAGCGCATAGGCAAGCGGTTTGAACCAGCTGTCTACAAAAGAGCAGAGTGCCTGCCCCGGCTCTGTATCGTGATTGTCTACAAAAGTAACTGCATTCTGCGGTTTTGCAGCAACAAGACTGCCATCAAAGATCTTGCGCAGATCGTAGCCTTCACTGTTATAGGATGCATAGTGGAAATTAAAATGAAGCGGTACATCAAACAAAGACAGAGCATAATTTGTTTTTTCCAGATAGGCTTCGAGTGCCCAGCATTCCCTGTGCCAGTATTCACCGACAGTAAACAGTTCGCGACCTGCATAGCTGCGCATGGCAGGAATCCAGTCGCGGTAAAAATCATAGTCAATGTGTTTTAATGCATCCAGACGGAATCCATCTACCTGTGTCTGATCCAGATACCATTTTCCCCATTTGGTAAGTTCGGCAATTACCTCAGGTTCGCTGAAATCAATATCTGCCCCCATCAGATAATCATAATTTCCGTTTTCTGAATCCACATCCTTGTCCCATTCTTTTCCTTCAAAGAGATAAATACTGTTCTTTTTCTGTTTATCATCCCAGTCTACACCGTCAAAGCATTTGGATGTCCAGACAAAATCGGAATATTTGCCTTTTCTTCCCGGAAAATTAAAAATGGTCCAGGCGGTGATCTGTTCGATGCCTGTTGTTTCCTGTTCCCTGTTTCCTGTATTACATTCTTCGGCATTTATTATTTCTGTTCCGTCAGCACCAATCTTATGATTCAGTACGATATCAGCATAAACATCAATTCCGTATTCCTGACAGGTATGGATTGCAGCCAGATATTCGGCCTTTGTGCCATATTTGGTAGCAACACCGCCTTTCTGGTCAAATTCACCAAGGTCATATAGATCATACACCGCATAGCCGACGCCGTTTGTACCATAGGCATCTTTGTAAGCCGGAGGTAACCAGACTGCGGTAATACCTGCTTCTGCAAGCGCAGGAGCTTTTTCACTAAGCTGGTTCCATAAAGAACCGTCGGATGGCAGATACCATTCGAAATATTGCATCATTGTTCCGTTTTTCATCTTTTGCCTCATTTCCGGCGCATGGATTGCATACGTCTTGTAATTAATTAATTGTGTAGAAAGAGCAGAAACGCAAGCTGTAATAGCTGTGAACTGCCTGAGTGCAGTATCTTTAGTCCATACTCCATCTGCCGCTGGCACCGCATGGCAGAACCAGCCCGGATCTTGTGACCGGTAATCCGATTTCATCCGCAGCAACACATCCGCCAAGCTTCTTCGTCAGTACGGTATTTAACATATAGGAGAGAACTGCAGGCTGCAGTCCGGTCGTATAAGAATTGATCAAAAAGAAAACAGGATCCTTGGACAGTACTTTGGAAGTCAGTTCAATGAATGGGAAAATGCTTTCTTCGATCTTCCAGATCTCGCCCTTTGGTCCTCTTCCATAAGATGGCGGATCCATGATGATACCATCGTAAGTATTGCCGCGCCGGATCTCACGCTCTACAAATTTGGCACAATCGTCTACCAGCCAGCGGATCTTATCGCCGGGAATATTGCTTGAAACCGCATTTTCTTTTGCCCACGTAACCATTCCTTTGGAGGCATCGACATGTGTGACATTTGCACCGGCATTTGCTGCAGAGATCGTAGCACCGCCGGTATAAGCGAACAGATTTAATACCTTAAGCGCTCTGCCCGGATCCTTTTCTCTGGCTGCCCGGATCTTCTGTGCACACCAGTCCCAGTTTACCGCCTGCTCCGGGAAAAGTCCCGTATGCTTAAAACTGAACGGCTTGAGATGGAAGGTAAGCTCCCGGTAGGAGATTGTCCATTCATTTGGCAGATCAAAAAATTCCCACTGACCGCCGCCTTTGACACTACGATGGTAGTGTCCGTTTTTCTGTTTCCATTCTTTGGCATCATGCCCTGTGCTCCAGATGACCTGCGGATCCGGGCGCACTAAAATATAATCACCCCAGCGCTCCAGCTTTTCGCCGTCTGAGGTGTCCAGTACTTCATAATCTTTCCAATTATCTGCTATCCACATGGGTGTAATCCTTTCTGTAACGGAATATCATGATATCATGGCTGGTTCTTTTTCAATCGCGCGATCTCTGCCTGCAGAGCCGCAATCGTAGTTTCTTTTTCAGCAAGAGCATTTTCTTTCTCGGTAAGCGTATTCTCTTTCTCGGCAAGCGTATTCTCTTTCTCGGCAAGCGAGGTAGTCTGCTCTGCTACAAGCGCCTGCAGATCCTCAATCTCTTTTTGCTTCTCATCGATCATATAAAAGGCTGTATTTCTGTCTAAAATGGATAATGCTTCTGAATACATATAGATCAGCTCCTTTGGATCCTTTCGGAATTCTGCTATGTCGTGATATAAGTCGATAAATGCCGGATAGGCGGATACAAGGTTTATGATATCCTCCGGCTTATCAGAACTTAGAAAAGTCAACCATGCATCTAATTTGTTAGTTATATTGTGGACTACGCTTTTGAAAACGTCAAGGGATATGTAAATGTTTTTAGACAGATGACGGACATCAGCGCCGCTGTCATAAGACCGGATTTCCCGATGGATATAAGCAGGAAAAGTGTTTTTGAATTCGGAACTGCTCTGTTCCATTAGAATAATGATATAGATCGGTTTCAGATCCTGATAGGTAAAAGTTTTGCCCTTTTGCGCTTTGATACGGTTATACTGACGCATGATAAAGTCGGAAGCATAACAATCGCTGCGCTGACCGGGAAAATGGTATCCGATCTTTTGCATTTCAACGTCAATGATCTCACCATCGGTTGTTTCGATAACGATATCCATCATAACAAAAGTACCGGTGTCAGATAGCTTAATGCCTTCTAAAGGGAGTATCTGAAGTGTTTTGATCTCTTTTTGCAATATACAGGATAAAAAATCTTGAATTCGATTTGGGTGCAATAAAGGATCAAAGATCTTTTTGAAAAAATTATCATAGGTGATCAAGAGACCAGAATTGCCCTGCAAAAAAGAAAGCAGTTTTTCATAAGAAGCGGGGGAAAGCTGTTTTAGCCGGTCCTGCGTGGTGTAATCATCGGGAATCAGGGAAAGAGCCTGTTCTCTGCTGATGGGTTGTCCCAATATGTCCGTAAGAGATGGGAAAATACCGGATGTGTTGTTCATAGAATACCTCCTGATGTGAAAATAAGATTTGTGAAATGAAATGATATTATATAAAGAAATAACTGTGAAGCTCATTGTAACGTAATATGACGGAAAATGCAAGAAAACGCTGTCCAAAATCCGCGAATGAAATTTCATGGATACTCTGGCGGCGGATGCTGGTAAACATTGACAGGCAGAGAGATATCTCTTATAATTTTCACATATGTTGATACTAAAAGTACCGGCTGCGCAAAGCGGTTTATGGGAAAAAATATGGTGCTTGGCAAAAACGACGGAAATGTGTGAAAGGAAAATAAAATGATGGAAAAGAGTAGAAACAGAGCAGTTGGCAGACAAGCCCGAAAAATGATCGCAGCAGCTATGGCAGCAATGCTTGTGTTTACCTCTGCAAATGTGGCAGACGTAAATGCAGAAGAAACAGTGCTGGCAGTCAGTGAGAATGCTGTTACAGGGGAAACGGGAGCGGGAGTAGTAGAAGCAAAGAAAACAGGTGAGCCAGAAGTAGAAAACGGTGGAGCTGAGAACAGGGAAGCAGAGAACACAGATCTGGATGCAGAAACAGCAGATCCGGACACAGAAACCGCGGACGGAACACACACATATAAAAATGGTTTCTGCACAGACGACGGCTGTGACGCATACGAGCCTGCAGTACTTACAACCGGCAAATATGATATAGATGTCAATGGCGAAATAACGGACAGTGACGAAGCCTACGAAATCGGAAATGCAGGGCAGCTTTACTGGTTTGCCGGGCTTGTAAACGGAACACTGACAGACGGAACCGCGCAGAATCTGAAGGCGAACGCAGTTCTGACAGCAGATATCATTGTGAATAAAGATCTGCTGACAAGCATTAATACAGATGATGACGGTAATGTTACAAATGGTAGTTCTTTCAAAGCATGGCGACCAATGGGAATGGCAGATGAAAATGGGGAAGGGTACTACAAAGGCATTTTTGATGGAAATGGGCACAGTATCAGCGGCTTATACGTAAACAGAGATGAGTCGGATGATGTCGATGATAGATTTAAAGTTGGTATTGGCTTATTTGGATATTATAGCGGAGTGACCAGAAATTTATCTGTTTTAGATTCTTATATGAGAGGGGAAGATTGCATCGGTGGCATTTTTGGTTACAATGATGGTGGAACTATCCAAAATTGTTATAGTGCTGCTACAGTATGTGGTGATTCCTATATAGGGGGTATTTGTGGTCGCAGTGAAGGTGATAGCATAATAGAAAACTGTTATAATACAGGATATGTTTATGGAACTACTAGAAGTATAGGTGGTATCTGTGGAGATAATTATTCAACAATAGAAAGCTGCTATAATATTGGAATTGTTAACGGGGAATTTAATGTTGGCGGAATTGTTGGAGCAAGTTCCGGATTGGGTAATACAATATGGATAAAAGATTGTTATAATAGAGGAAACGTGATAGGGGATACAAAAGACATTGGTGGTATCGGAGGATATATCGGTTGCAGTCTGGTTGAAAATTGCTACAGCCAGGCAACTGTCAGCGGAAATACAAATGTTGGGGGTATTTGTGGCAATGGTTATAAGGTTGACTTTCAGAATGCATACTATGATTCAAATTTGTACACAGGAAATGCGATTGGATATTTAAAAGATGCAACAATCAAACAGACCGAAGAAAAACCCTCGCAGGCATTTGAAAGCGGTGAGATCGCATATCTGCTGCAGGCAGGTCGTGAGGAAGCAATCTGGGGACAGACACTTTCCGGAAATGATGTGCAAGCTTATCCGGTATTAGGCGGCGCAAAGGTATACCAGAATATCACCTATCAGGACTGCGCAAAAGATGAGGCGCATACAGTTTATACCTATGCGAACGAACAGAAACAGGAAAGTTATGATTATACCTTACAGGAAGTAAAAGCAAAAGAACCAAAGTGTACAGAAGCAGGAAACAAGGCTTATTACAAATGCAGTGTCTGTGGAAAACTTTACACAGATCAGGAAGGAACGAATGAAGTGTCAGCAAACACAGTAGTGGTTCCTGCCAAAGGGCATAGCTTTACATGGATCATTGACAGAGAAGCAACGGAGCAGGCAGAGGGAAGCAGACACGAAGAATGCAGCATCTGTCATGAAAAGAAAGCTGCAGTTGCAATCCCGAAACTGCCATCCAGTACACAGCCGAGCGAATCACCGAGCCAGCAGCCAAGCGGATCGCCAAGCCAGCAGCCAAGTGAATTGCCAAGCCAGAAGCCGAGCGAAGCGCCAAGCCAGCAGCCAAGCGAATCACCAAGCCAGAAGCCGAGCGAAGCACCGAGCCAGCAGCCGGGGCAGGATATAAAAGTACCTGCAAAGGGCACAAAGCTGACAGCGAAAGGTGCCAGCTATCAGGTAACAAGCGCTGCAGAAAAGAATCCTACGGTTGTATACAAGGGCAGCAAAAAGCAGAAAGCTTCCGTGACGATCCCTGACACTGTTACAATTGATAAGGTGACTTATAAGGTAACTTCGATCGCAGCAAATGCATTTAAAAATAATAAGAAGCTGAAAAAAGTTGTGATTGGAAAGAATGTCACAAAGATCGGCAAAAAGGCATTCTATGGCTGCAGTAAATTAAAGAAAATCACGGTGAAAACAACAAAGCTGACCAAGAAAAATGTCGGTAGTCAGGCATTCAAAGGAATTCATAAAAAAGCAACCTTTAAAGTACCAAAGAAAAAGATAAGCAGCTATCGTAAAGTGTTTAGAGCCAGAGGTGCAGCAAAAACGACGAAAGTTACAAAATAAAGCAGAAAAGGTGTTTGCGGTGCAGACACCTTTCTGTTTGCCTAAAATTGTATACACGTATCCTTGACGAAGTGCTATCTCATACATTATAATAGGTAACAGTTTTGTACTTTACCGTAGCAAAGAGTAGTCAAAACAATCGAAATTCTTACATATGGGAGGAGAACATGAGTAATACATTAGGTTGGATCATTGTAGCGTTTGTACTCTATCTTCTGGGCATGGTAGCAGTCGGAGCTGCTTACGCAAAGAAGAACAGCAGTGCAGAAGATTATTTTCTGGGAGGCAGAAGTCTTGGAGGCTTTGTGGCAGCGCTTTCCGCACAGGCATCGGATATGAGCGGATGG
>ENA-ORPK01000276-ORPK01000276.1-human-gut-metagenome-genome-assembly--contig:-NODE-276-length-49998-cov-4.495124_pt1 | contig 49998 bp, 40 predicted proteins | sample MGYA00242139_ERZ509068 | MGnify/ENA primary metagenome ERZ509068 (study PRJEB26280, sample SAMEA2338687) | human gut metagenome | biome: human gut; feature: human-associated habitat; material: faeces...
CCGCCGCCGGGTGCAGCGCCGCGGCATAGGCATCCAGCGCCGTGCGGACGGCGTCGCTGTCGTAGCGGAGGGTATAGGCGCCGTCCTCGGTCACGGTGAGGACCAGCTGCAGCGGCATCTTCGCCGCGCCGTCCGCCGCGGACAGACCCAGCGCCTGCTCCGCCGCCGCGTTCATGCGGTCAGTCACATCGATCGTACACGTCCAGGTGCCCGCCAGCTTCTTTGTCTCGACTCTGCTGCCGCAGGCCGCCAGTGACAGGACCAGCAAGGCCGCCAGCAGGACGGTGATAACTCGTTTCATAGTACGCCTCCTATATAGAGCAATATATACGGTATATCACCGGCGATTATACACGATGGGCCGTATATCTGTCAATTCTATTTACAGGGGGCGCGGTTTTTGGTATAGTAAAGGCAAGAAACGGTGAGAAAGGGGCGCGGCGCGATGACATTGCTGCAAATGAGCTACATATTGGAGGTGGACCGCTGCGGGTCCATGAACCGGGCGGCGCGGAACCTGTTTCTGTCTCAGTCGGCCCTGTCGGCGGCCATCGCCGAGGTGGAACGGGAGCTGGGCGTGACCATCTTTCTGCGGACCAACCGGGGCGTGACGCTGACGGAGGAGGGCCGGGAGCTGACGGCGCAGATCGCACCGCTGGTGGAGCGCAGCCGGAAGCTGGAGCGCTATTACAGTGAGCGCCGGGCTGCCGACCGGGTATCCCTGTCGGTGGCATCACAGCGCTATCCCTTCTGCGCCAAGGCATTCGTGGAGTTCCTGCACCTGCTGGACGAGCCGCATATCCAGGTGAGCTTCAAGGAGATGGAGATGGCGGCGGTCATCGACGAGGTGACGGCGCGGCGCAGCGCCTTCGGCATCATCTTCGTGTCGGACATGACAGAGCATTTCATCGGCCGTATCCTGCGGGAGAAGAACCTGACGTTCCAGCCTTTGGTGAACATCCGCCCCCGGGTGTTTCTGCGGAAGGGCCACCCCCTGTCCGGCGAACGCGCCGTGCGGCTGGAGCAGCTGTATGCCTACCCCTACGCGGTATTTACCCAGTCGGACAGCAACTACCACTTCGCCGAGGAGGCGGTAGTAGGCACCGGCGCGGAGTTTGACCGGGTAGTGTCCGTCAGCGACCGCGCCACGGCCTACAATGTCATGGCCCACACGGACTGCGTTTCCACCGGCAGCGGCGTACTGCCGGACGGCTACGGCGACGACCGGCTGATGACGCTGCCGCTGATCGGCGACGTGCCGGATATGCGCCTTGGGGTCATACGGCCCCGGGACGTACCGCTGACGGACTACGGCCAGCAATTCGTGGATATTCTGCAGCACACACTGTCGGAGCTAACGGGGGAATGAATAAAAAAAGCAGAGAGACCGGCCCCGCCGGTCTCTCCTTTTATCTTCTTCGGCGCCCCGGGGTATCACACCGCCGTCGAGAGCAGATCAGAACTTTTTCCTGCCCACGCAGGCCATACCGGTGACACTCAGCAGAGCGCTGACTGCATAGATGCCCATACCGGCGTCGAAGGTCTTGGGGCTGCCCTTGGTGTCGTCCGCCTTGGTGTCGGTGGTGGTGGAGTTGTAGTAGTAGCGGGCGGGGACGGTGTAAGGGTTCCCCTCAGTAATCGCACCACTGCCGTTAACTGTCACTGTACCAGCACCATTGTTGGCCACAGTCACACCAACCGGTACATCGGTCAAAGCCGCATTGCCCTTGACTACGGTAACAGTCTCACCGCTTGCTGCGTTACGCACAGCCGCGTTCGCCGCAGTCGTTCCAATGTGATACGTACCATCACCCGTCAAAACAACAGGCGCAGTCGCTTCTGTGTAGGCCGTAATATCACTATCGGAGGTTCCTCCAACAACTTTGATCACATCGTTGCCCGTCGCATCAGAAACCAAGCTGCCAGCATTGCCCGCAGCATCCTTCATCACCACCTGCGTATCGCCGCTGATGGTCATTTCCGTATGTCCACCGTAATTGTTGCTAATACCCATCAATGCGGTAGAAGCGTCCTTACTCTCCAGCGTACCGCCAGAAATATTGAAGGTCTGCGTACCAAAATAGCCGGCATTGAAGCAGGCCGTGTTCGTCGCAACTACCTTACCGCCAGTCATAGTAACCTCAGAGTCTCCGATAGCTGCCACAACAACACCTGCGCCGGGGTTAGCCGGACTCACTTTGATCTCGCCGCCCTCGATCTTGAGTTTCGAGTTCATCAGCATAATGCCAAACTTGCCCAAGTCAAGCTTTCCGCCAGTCCCGCTGTCCTTAATGGTAAACGTAGCCCCATTCTGGACTTCAAAAGCGTTCTGACTGCCAACAGTCGTCACGGTCACGGTCTTGCCGTTCAAATCGATGGCCACATTCCTCGTGATCTGAGTGTTGGAATTTATCGCAGCATCCGCCAGCAGCACGATGGTCTCGCCCGCTTGCGCCGCCGCGATAGCATCCGCCAGCGTAGCATACCCGGTCTCGCCGATTTTTGCGACATTCGCAGTAGTTCCCTCACCGTCCGCCCAGGCGGTGGTGGTGACGCCGATGGCCATGACCAGCGCCAGGATAGTCGCCAACAACTTTTTCATAAATACCCTCCTCTTATTTTTGGCATTTTTTGGATATTTCGTTATATCCTTACATAAATATATACTCTAATGAATAAATTGTCAAGCCCATATACACTTTATAAAATGTATAGCAGAATATCTCAGGAGGTGTATCATGGGCAAGGTCTACCTGACGCTGGACGAGGTACTGACCCGGCGCAGTATCAGCCGCTACGAGCTGGCCAAGCGCACTGGAATCCGCTACCCCATCATCGACAACTACTATAAGAACAAGGTCGTCCGCTACGACAGCTACGTGCTGGAAAAGATATGCTCTGCCCTGGACTGCACCGCCGCCGACCTGATACGCTACGAAAAATAAAGCGAGGAAGCCCTGCCGGACTTCCTCGCTTTATTTTTGCCGTTTTATATCGGCAGAGATCTTTGCTTACTTCACGCAGATGGTTTCGATCTCCACCAGTGCGCCCCGGGGCAGCGCACCGACCTCCACGGCGCTGCGGGCAGGGTACTGCCCCTCGGTGAAGAACTCAGCGTAGACCGCGTTCATGGCGGCGAAGTCGCCCATGCTCTGCAGGAATACGGTGGTCTTGACCACATTGTCCATGGTCAGACCGGCGGCTTCAAGGATGGCCTTGATGTTGGTGAGTACCTGACGGGTCTGCTCGGTAATGCCGCCGGGGACGAACTCGCCGGTAGCCGGGTCAAAGGGCACCTGGCCGGACGTGACCAGGAAGCTGCCGCAGTCGATGGCCTGGGAATAGGGACCGATGGCGGCGGGGGCATTGGTGGTGGCAATGATCTTCTTCATGGTGATGACCTCCTGTAAGCTGCATGTACCCGGCGGACACCGGGCGCACTCTCTGTCTCTCTTATACCACATTCCGGCGGAAATGGCAACCGTTTCCCGCAAATCGCGCCCATCGTTATCTGTTTCATTTATCATGTTCCCCGACAAAAATCTGCCGCCATTTTGCCGCATTTTCGGCACGATGTCTAATTTCCGCTAAAATTTTTTGCGTTTTCCCCGCAATACAGCATTCTGCACAAAAATATATTCCGAAATTATCTGTTTTAGCTACAATTCCAATTGATAGCGAGCTGGCGCATTTTGCCGCTACCACCGTCGGGTTCAGATATGTTACCCTTATGGCAAAGGGCCGTATGGTCCTGTACACTTTATTGTTACATTATAGTGCAAGGAGGACGACCCATGCTGAACAAGGATTGCGGCTTCGGTACAAAAGCCATTCACGCCGGAAACGTGAAGGACACCCAGTACGGCGCACTGACCACCCCTATTTTCCAGACCTCCACCTTCGTATTTGACAGCTGTGAGCAGGGCGGGCGCCGCTTCGCCGGTGAAGAAGCGGGCTATATCTACACCCGCCTGTCCAACCCCACCACCTCGGTGCTGGAGGCCAAGGTCGCTGCCCTGGAAAGCGGTGAGGCCTGCGTGGCCGCCGCCTCCGGCATGGGTGCCATCTCCTCCGCGCTGTGGACCGTAGCCGGCGCCGGCAAGCATATCGTGGCCGACGGCACCCTGTACGGCTGCACCTTCGCCCTTCTGAACCACGGCATGACCCGCTACGGCGTGGAGGTCAGCTTTGTGGACACCTCCGACCTGGATGCCGTGCGCAAGGCGCTGAAGCCCAACACCTGCGCGGTGTATCTGGAGACGCCCGCCAACCCCAACCTGAAGATCGCGGACATCTCTGCCGTGGCGGCACTGGCCCACGGCTACAACAAGGACATCAAGGTCATCTGCGACAACACCTTCTCTTCCCCGTACCTCCAGCGGCCGCTGGAGCTGGGCGCAGACGTGGTGGTGCACTCCGCCACCAAGTACCTGAACGGCCACGGCGACGTGATCGCGGGCTTTGTGGTGGGCTCCGCCGAATTCTGCAATGAGGTACGTATGTTCGGCCTGAAGGATATGACCGGCGCAGTGATGGATCCCTTCTGCGCCTTCCTGATCCTCCGCGGCCTGAAGACCCTGGAGATCCGTATGCAGAAGCACTGCGCCAACGCCAAGGCCGTTGCAGAGTTCCTGTATGACCACCCCGCCGTGGAGAAGGTCTACTATCCCGGCCTGATCGACCATCCCGGCCATGACATCGCCCGCCGCCAGATGCGCGACTTCGGCGGTATGCTGTCCTTCGAGGTCAAGGGCGGCCGTGCCGCCGGCGTGAAGCTGGTGAACGCCCTGCACCTGGTGACGGTAGCTGTGTCTCTGGGCGACGCCGAGACGCTGATCGAGCACCCCGCCTCCATGACCCACTCCACCTACACCGAGGAGGAGCTGGCGGCCTCCGGTATCCCCGCAGGTCTGATCCGTCTGTCGGTGGGTCTGGAGAACGCCGAGGACATCATCGCCGATCTGGAGCAGGCATTGGCCCAGCTGTAAGCTGCAAAGAGAAGAAAAAATACGTCCGGCCTTGCCGGACGTATTTTTTCTGCCGTTTTCAGACTGCCTGCGGCGTATATGACCGTTTGAACGGCACCCTACGCAAAAAGGAAGCACCCTTTTGGGTGCTTCCTTGTGCTTTATTTCTCCGCAGGGGTCTTGGGCGTCTCGGCGGGGGCTTCGGCGGCGGGCGCCGCCTCGCTCTCGATGACCACCTTGCCGTCCCGCAGCCGCACGTGGGCGGTGTCGCCGGACTTCAGCTGACCCTCCAGCATCTTCTCGGCCATACCGTTCTTCTTGGTCATCACGCGCGAATAGGCTTGGAGCAAGCTCAGCATGTATCTGCGTTCCTCCGGAGCCCCGTTCTTCCTTGCTTTGCGGATGGCTGTGATGAGCTTCTTCGAGAACTCGTTGCCTTTCCTGCCTAACCTCAAAGCCGTGTTGATAGAGTAGATATAACCATCGGCCGCGGCATAAGGATATACTGACTTCTCCTCCTTGGACAAGGCATCGAAATCGCGGATATACTCGTCGAATTCCATGTCGGTGAATTCGGGATCGTCATCCATATCGATGGAGTTGAATGCCGAAGAGATCAATACGTCCTCGATTTCTAGCTTGATGAAGAGAGCCGGGGCGAGCAAATCCCTGTGGGAGGATATCATCTCGAAAGCATTCGCCCTGGCCATCAGGAGATCGTATTGGGACAGATCGTCGCAATCGTTCATAAGACGGGCCAGGCCTTCTATGCGTTCGAGATGGCCACCCTCTATCGCACCGCATTCGCAATCTATGGCCAGTTTGAACAAGTGGGGGAGCATCTCATTGTTCGGGTCGGCGATCTGGAGTTCGCGCGCCAGATGTGAACGGCTGTCTGCTGCTCCGATGTACCATTCCGGATCCATCTTGGCGCCTTTCGTATCTGCTTTCCACTTCCCGGCCTCTTTCATAGCAGCCGTTACCCTTGAGAAGATGTCATACAATGCTCCGGTCTCCTTCACGGTCATGACGGGCTCTCCTTTCTTCAGATTGGTAAGGATGGTGAAAGTCCCGCAATCAGGGCATGGTACGACGATATCGGCGTGCTCCAACGGCTTCTTGACAGGTCTCTTCGCATAGCAACCGATGACATTCTTCCCGCAGGATGGACATGGGAACACCCTGCGGTTGATGACGCGTTTGATCTGGAGCTCTTTGTTTGGCAGCGGCTTGAGGGCATCGCTCAATTCGGACATGATCCCCAATAGCTCTTATCCTTGAAAACCACACCAGTTGAGCCAAAGATATTATCGGAGGATCCTGTGCCCATCCATCATGCTGGAGCGTCTGTGAGCTATGACAGATGCCTGCAGGAATCCGTAGGAGAACCTGAGATGTACAATGGATACACCTGCGAGAACCGCCACTTCGAGAGGGGATCGGAACCCGCTGGAACGGTGATCCGTTGAACAGGGCGTACCTCGCCCTTCCTGCGATAGCCGGAGTATTGTGGGGCTCCGCAGGGGTGTTCGTAAGGGAATTCGGTGCGGCCGGGATGGATTCCGCCGCGATAGTCCTGACCCGCCTGATCTTCGGAACGGTGATACTGCTCTCGGTCATCATCGCCATGGATCCGAGGCTTCTGAAGGTCCGGAAAGGCGACATCCCCCTGATGGCGCTCTGCGGCATCTCCCTTGCGGGAGTCAACATCTTCTATACGGAATCTGCGGCGAATGCCGATCTTTCCTTAGCGGCCGTCCTCCTCAGCATGTCGCCAGTCTTCATGGTCATCATGGCGAGGATGGTCTTCGGGGAGAGGATCACCAGGAGGAAATGCATCTGCATCATGGTAGCCGTCGTAGGATGCATCCTGGTCACGGGATTCCTCGAGGAATCCAGAGAGGTTTCCTCATGGGGCGTGGCCGCGGGACTGCTGTCGGCGTTCTCCTACGCCCTCTTCGGTCTGTCGTCGAAGAGGTCCGCCTCCGAAGGTAACAGCACGCTCACAACGCTCTTCTGGAGCATGCTGGTCGCGATGATCGTCCTGATCCCGTTCGCGGACCTGGGAGGGATCGTCTCCTACGGGCGGCAGGGCATCCCCGAATTCCTCTGCATGGTGCTTCACGGGGCGGTCTGCGCCGTGATCCCGAACCTGCTGTACATGGGCGCATTGGCCCGCATCGATGCGGGAACCGTGGCGATCCTCGCTTCCACAGGGGAACCGGTGGCGGCCATCCTCTTCGGAGCCGCCATATACTCGGAGATACCGACGACCCTGATGATCGCAGGCATCATCCTGGCGATTGTCGCGATGGTGGCGATCTGCCATCCGGAGAAGACAGAATCGTGATCCCAGGGCCGGACATGGGTATTGAACTCTTGCACCCACATTCCTAATACCGGCGCCCCATACACGAGGTCGGGACAGACCGGATGATGACAACCCGAGGCTGATCGATGATGAGCCCTATGAGTCCTGACGGTGTCCCGCTCAATCCTCCGAGTAATCGGACATCCCTGTGTATCCCATGAAGTCGGACAGCTTCATGCCGTCCTCCCAGCGCATTATGTAGTACCCGTTGTCGGACACCTCGAGCTTGGGGATGCGCCTGTACAGGACGTCATGCCGTCCGCGGTACCTGTGGTCCGAAGGGATGGTGAAGATCCTCCAAGGGTCTCCGCGCTGGGATTTGAGCCTGTAGGCGTATATCGGAACTAGATGGGAGCGGCAGCACTCCGCCAGCATGGAATCGGCCTGCTCCGTCAGCCTCTGGTTCTTGCTGAAATGGAGGACGTCGTCGCAGGAGCTCTTCACCTCTATGGGGAACGAGAAGTCCCACCTCAGGGCGACGAGATCCACCCCGAGGGAACCCGCGGCACGGATCACGAGGAACGGATCCTGCAGCATGGTCCCGTAGTTGGCCTTCTCCATCGCATTGCACGTCTTGACCATCTTCGCGATGGCCTTGCTGTCCCCGGCCAAAAGGGCCTTCAGCTCGCGTTCGTAAACATCTCCCGGCGGTGCCATTCCCAACCCGACGTTCGATTCGCCACAGGGTATATAAACGGAATCAGGGGGTCGCCGAAAACCCTGCCGGGATGCTTAAGGATGCTGCCACAGGGACGGCAGCAGTTTGTATGATCGGACCGCAGGGGTCGGAAGGCCGGTGCTCTTCAGCGCGATGACGACGAAGGCCCTTTTGTTCCTGACCTTCCCTCCGTCCGATCCGTCGAACCTTGGAATGGACTGGCGATCAGGATTCCACGGTCAGTAGGTTGGACTCCACCAGCTTGGTCATCTTGGTGGCAAGGCCCTCGGTGTACTCCATCTTGTAGATCACGCCCTCGCTCCCGTAGTAGATCTTCATCTCAGTGGGAGTGCCCGCCAATGTCATGGACGCCTCCGTCCTGACGGTGACATCGCGCTTCCCGAACTTCGTGTCGAGGACGGTCTTCCTCTCGCCCTTGTTCACGAAGTCCGTGTTTAGTACATAGACCACAATGTTGAAATCATGTATCGGGATATCTAAAACGGCCTTCCGGCCTGTTTCATCATCGGTGCAGAAAGAGACACGGAAGGCCGCGTGAACCATTGTCAGGCGACCCGCCCCTTGCACCCGTGCCTCTCGAACACCGACGGATCGCTCCATCATTTCCTCCTGCGTTTCTGTCCATCCGGAGAAGATCCCTCCTCCTTCGAAGGGTCGCATCCCGCTGATCTCTGTATAGCGCGGTCTATGCGCTCCAGGAGCTTCGCGACCTCCATGCCCTTCTCGGTGAGAACGATCACGGTGGCCCCGTTGTATACGGTCCTGGTCTGGACCAGGAGCCCCAGCGACTCGAGCTTGTCCAGACGCTTGGGCATGTTGGGATTGTTCGACGTCGCCCTGTAGAGCTCCGTCTTCATGCAACCCGGGTTCTTCTGAACATGCAGAAGGATGGAGAAAACTCCTTTGCAATACATATTTCTCAACAATCATAACACTTCTTTGTGGTTTCGTACTTACAAAGATTGGATATGCTAACATCTGGCCATTATTCGGTTCAGCTAACCAGTTATTAAGTGCACTTGTTCTTATAACACTCTGCGTATTCTTAAAGGTTACAGGACGCAGCAACAAGATGCTCTTCCCACCTCTTATCATTATGCTTTGTGTAACATTTACAGCACTTGTACAGAGACTTATCGCTATGGTTAAGGCTATCCAGAACGCAGCATCAGTTACAATCCCAGCAGGTACTACTACATGGGGTAAGGTGTTCATAGCAAATGGACTTCAGCTTATAATAGCAATTCTTCTTATCGTACTTGGTCTTATCATTGTAGTTAACTCAGCTAAGAGCTATGCAAAGAGTGAGAAGAACTCAGAGAAGGCTGCTTAAGCAGGTTGATGTGTTATAATGTAGATGTATTGGAAAGTGATAGATTTTAACTTCTGATTAATACATTATAATATAGAAGAAATAATTTAATTTAAAGAAAATTACTATAATTATAGAAGTGTTATAAATGAATAATTATGCTGAATAATTATAGCTGAAAATTAATTGAAAATAGCTGGTATCTTATATAAGATGTGACGGTTTACAAAGTCAGGTTACAGATTGGACGATGTGGATAGTTACATTTATAAGATATCAGCTATTTTTAATTCTGTTATTATATTTTGTGCAAGAATAAGTTATAGTTAAATCATAATAAGAGGTGGATAACATATGAATCAGAAGTTTAATCTTAAAGCAAATAATTTTATAAAAAATATGCTCAGGTATTCGTATCTGATAATTATGGCACTACTTCTTAATGCTGTTGTGAATGAGATAATTGTGAGTGCCAATAAGATAATAAGTGTCAACATAGATTATATGCTGTCAGGCGAAGCTGTTGATATTGGCAGTATTATTGAGAAGTTTATATATCTGACATTATCAGGCTTTGTACTTTCCTTTGCAGGAAGCAGGCTTTCGCTTAAATATGCGGTAAGGGTTATTAATTCATACAGAAAACAGATAAGCAGCAAGTTATACCGGATAGATTATTCATATTATGATAATGCAGGTACAGCAACAATAATTAATAAGGTGAATTCTGATATAGCAGAAGCTGAAAACTTTCTGACAGAGCATTTTGCAACAATTATAACAAATATTACGGCAGCACTTATATATGCCAATTATGTGCGAAGGATAAATGTAGTGCTTTTTGTTGCAGTTGTTGTGAGTTATCCACTTGTAATATGGCTGTCAAATATTCTTGTTAAGAAAATGCGTGATGTGTCAAAGGTATATCGTTTAAAGGTTGATGCAATGCTTGGGATTGACCATGAAGCTATAATGGGGTATCAGATAATAAAAGCCTTTGGATTACAGAAGTATTTTGAAAACAGAATGCATAAGGCATCAGAGGAGCTTGTGGAAACAGAGCAGATAAGAACAGGCATAAGCAATACGGCGATAGTTATAAGAAGACTCATACAATGGATTCCTTCTATATTATGTGCATTTTTAAGCATATGGCTTGTAAGAAATGGACAGCTTACAGTTGGAGAACTTGTTGGTTTTGTCGTTATTCTTGAAAAGTTTGTTGAGTCGATTATAGGAATTCCTTTTGCCATAGTTGATGCTACAGGCTGTATGGTGTGTATAGGAAGGCTTGAAGGAATACTTTCGGCTAAAGATGAGCATTTTGGGGACAAGACTTACAAGGCAACGAATATAGACAATAGCGTATCTGACGAGAATGTCTTAGATGAAGATTACGTTATAGAATTTGATAATATAAAGTTTGCATATAAAGAGGGCGAAAATGTTCTTAATGATGTCAGTTTTAAGATTAGAAATGGCGAAAATATAGCGATAGTCGGAAGCTCAGGTGGCGGAAAGACTACTATTTTCAGACTGTTATGCGGCTTATATCATGCCAGTGATGGAACATATAAGCTGTACGGAATGGATATTAATGAATGGAATATTGAAAGCGCAAGAGAGAATATGGCGCTTGTTTCACAGAATACATTTTTATTTCCAGGAACTATTGAGGAAAATATCAGGTATGGAAATATTAATGCAACTCACGATGAAGTTGTTAATGCATGTAAGGATGCAAGAATTCACGACTTCATAGAAGGACTTGCTGACGGATATGAAACTGTGATAAGTGAGGGTGGAAGCCAGCTTTCAGGTGGTCAGAGGCAGCGTATTGCTATAGCAAGGGCAATATTAAAAAACACGCCAATTCTGTTGTTAGATGAGCCTACATCTGCTATTGATGAGGGAACAGAGCAGCTTATACAGGATGCTCTTGACAGGTTATGCAAAGGAAAAACAAGCATAACGATAGCACACAGATTGTCTACAATAAAAGATGCCGACAGGATAATTGTACTTCAGCATGGAAGGATAGTTGAGGCTGGAACTCATAAACAGTTGCTTGATATGGGAGGGGTATATGCAGAAATGTACGCAGAAGGATAATAATAAGAAGAATTCCGGAATATGGCAGTTATTCTTACGGACTATGAGAACTATGGGAAAAAGACGATTTATGTATTATGGTTCAATATTAGGGATGAGCATAACATTTGCAATGTTCTCAGTTATGGAAGCATTTCTTATGAAGATAGTTGTTGACATAGCACAGAAAGGCGAGTGGGACAGGCTTATAAGTTCTGTCGTAATAATAGTCATAACAGGTGTGATAGTGTTGTTAGGATATAGATTTGCCTGCATAAGATATAACGTGGAAGCAAAGAGAATATATGGAAAGCTGTACGAACAGGTGTTGAGTCATGAAATGAAGCTGCCTTGTGAATATTATGAAAATCACCATAGTGGGGAAATGTTATCAAAAGTATCATTCGACCTTGGAAGAATGGGTGATATATTTGGTTCAAGATTCAGAAGAGTTGTTATGCCATTTATGATGGTAGTTGTATTCTTAGTGCCTATGTTTGCACTCAGCTGGCAGCTTACACTTTGTCTTGTGGCTGTAAATACAGTGCTGATAGGAGTTACGATGGTTCTGACTGGACCGCTTAAAAGCTTAAGTAAGAAAATGTCTGAGTCAAACAGCATAATGACAAAGCATATAACAGATCTTATTCAGGGAATTATACAGGTAAGGATGTTTGAGGCAGGCAGAAAGACGGTTGACAGATACAATGAAGAAGCAGATGTATATGCCAGAAAGTCTGATAAAAGAAATATGTTTTCGTCTTTGCTTGAATGTGCTAATACAGGCTTTGACCTTATATGTAATCTTGTATTTCTGGCACTTGGAATATTATTTGTGCAGAAGGGCTACACAACACTTGGTGCTATTGCAGCTATATATACAATGTATGGACGTTTTTCAAGGCAATTTTTGCAGATGGGAAAGTATATTCCGGAGCTTATTGCGTATCTGACATATGCGCAGAATATATTCGAGTTTCTTGATGAGAAAACAGAAGAGGAAATGTTAAATCATCAGGAATTCAATAAAGAAAGATTGCATAATGAAATAAATAACTCTTGCGGTCATAATAATATTTTTAATAATATTGATTATTCAGTAAATATAAGTGATTTAACATTTTCATATATAAAAGATGAAAATAATGCACCTGTAGTTATTCTTGATAATTATAATGAAAGAATAAAGGCAGGTGAATTCGTGGCTGTCACTGGTGCTTCTGGGTCAGGTAAGACAACTCTTTCTAAGCTTCTTATGGGATTTTATAAGCCGGACAGAGGAATGATTGAAGTGTGTGGCAATAATCTTGATGATATAAGTCTGTCGGCTGGCAGAAGCTTTTTTGCACTTGTTCCACAGGATGCAATACTTTTTAATATGAGTATAATGGATAATATAAGAATGGGAAGGCTTGATGCCACAGAAGCTGAGATTATTGAAGCTGCAAAGATGGCTAATGCTCACCAGTTTATAACAGAATTTACAGATGGTTATGACACAGTTGTTGGTGAAAAGGGGATGTCTGTATCAGGTGGTCAAAGACAGCGGATAGCCATAGCAAGGGCAATCCTTAAAAATGCTCCGATAATGCTTATGGATGAGGCAACATCCGCACTTGATAATGAGTCGGAGCGTGCAGTAAACGAAACATTACAGAACTTAAAGGGTAGAATGACAATTATAATGATTGCGCACAGGACATCAACAATACAGATGGCGGACAGGGTTATAAGCTTGTAGATACCTCAATTTAAAGTATATATTATTTGCTTTATAGAAATGCTTTGATATAATAATACATTATTAGTAATATATCATATTATTGATATTGATATATTTTGCGATAATTAGAATATATTGATGAGATATATTTAATTTATAGGAAAGGGGCAGGATATGTTAAATATATATTATGGAGATATGGAAGAAGCTGTATATAATACAGCAGTATATTTTAAAAATACATATGAGGATAACTGGATAACAGAACCTATAGTCAGGGATATAATAAGAGATGTTGATAAATCAGAAGTTATTGACAGTAATCTTATAGAAAGTCCAGTGTTGGGTAAGATATCACCACTTGCGTTATCTGGTGGAACAAAAACCTTAATATTAATAATAAATGATAAAGAGAAAATATTTAATGCCTCAACCTGTGGTAATAACTGTGCAAAGTGGCTTCTAAAAATATCTGAAAATGAAGATGTAACTATTAATCTGAGGCATTTGATGGATTTCGGAGCTGGAAGGTTTAACATAAAAGTACTTAATACAGATAAGATAGTTCACAATATGAGCGAATTATTAGATGAGGCTATGGCATATGTCTAGGGGGATATATGAAAGGAAAGTATAGAATAATAGTAGAAAATAAGAAAATAAGATATGATTTCGAGGTAAAACGTAATATTACAATAATAAAAGGTGATAGTGCAACCGGTAAGACAACACTGGCAGATATGATAGCAGAGTATGAGGAAAATGGAGCTGATAGCGGAATAAGATTAGCATGCGACAGGGAATGTCATATTTTGCAGGGGCGATATTGGAAAGCTTTATTGGCAGAGATGAAGAATAGCATAATTTTTATAGATGAGGGAAATAAGTTCGTATCAAGTGTAGAGTTTGCAGAAGAAGTAAAAAAGTCAGACAATTATTTCGTTATAATAACAAGAGAGACACTTGAAACACTTCCATATAGTGTAGATGAGATATATGGCATAAGAAATTCCGGTAAATATGGAACATTAAAAAATGTATATAACGAAATGTATAAGATATATACAAATGTTAATGTAAATGAAAGCGTTAAAGTGGATTATATTATAACAGAAGACTCCAAGGCAGGATACCAGTTTTTCAAAGAAGTATATTCATCAGAACATTTACAGTGTATATCAGCAGATGGAAAGTCGAATATATATAAGCATTTGAAAAAAGATAAAAATGTACTTGTAGTTGCAGATGGAGCTGCATTTGGTTCAGAAGTAGAAAAGATTGAATTATATGCCAGACAGAATAATAATTGTTATTTATATCTGCCAGAGTCATTTGAATGGCTGATATTGAAATCAGGTGTTATTAAAAATGCAGATTTGTCAGCAATATTACAAAATACGTGGGATTATGTGGACAGCAGTATGTATATGAGCTGGGAAAGATATTTTACAGCTTTATTAGTAGAATTAACCAATAATACATATTTACAGTATAGTAAAAATGATTTGAATGATGTCTATATTAAGGGCAGTATAAAGGATAATATAGTAAAACAGATAAAAATATTAAGTAATATTTTGCAAAGTGAAGAAAATAAATAGCAAATGATTGCGCACAGGACATCAACAATACAGATGGCGGACAGGGTTATAAGTTTATAATTGACAATAACAACGAATAGTGTTATATTACTCCACCCTATCATCTTATTTCATCATCATTAAAATTATAAAAAGAAGATGATTATCGAGTACAAATCATATGTAATGTAACTCAATAAATATATGGGGATGAAAGGATCAGAGTGGTTTTATGACATTTTATCAGGAATTACAGTTAAGTTCTGCAGGCTCTAAACAGCTTATTAAGAACACAAAAGATGCTAAAGAGAAAAGAAAACATATATTAATATATAATTTCAAGGTTTACCTTGTTATGGTATTCTGTGTAGCAGTTGTTACAATATTCAGTAAGCTTCTAGGCAGTGCTAACAGTGTGGTAGGTGTTACAGTACTTCTTGCAGTGCTTGTGTTAAGACAGGCAGATTTTGGAATAAAGACATCACATGGACTTTTGTCAATTATGGGAATATATGCTATATTGATAGCAGGACCAAGGCTTAGTAATATGGTGCCACCTGTTGTTGCATTTCTTATTAATATAGTATGTATAATGCTTCTTATGATAATGGGTTGTCATAATGTAATTATGTATAATCATTCGACATTTGTGCTTGGTTATCTGTTATTACAGGGATATGACGTTACAGGACAGGACTATGTGTTAAGGGTTATCGGACTTCTTTGTGGCATGGTTATCTGTATGATTATCTTTTATAAGAATCAGAAGAACAGGCCATATCGAAGAACATTCCAGGATTTATTCTATGAATTCAATATTAATTCGGCAAGAAACAGATGGTATATCAAGCTTACATTTATAGTATCAAGTGCAATGCTTGTGATGAACCTGCTTAATATTCCAAGAGCGATGTGGATAGGTATAGCGTGCATGTCAGTGTGCCTGCCATTTTCAAAGGATATAGAAGGACGGGCAGGCAAGAGAGGTGCGTTTAATGTTATTGGATGTCTGATTTTTTCAATATTATACACAGTACTTCCACAGTCAATGTATCCATATATTGGTATGATAGGTGGAATAGGTGTCGGATATTCAGCTGGTTATTCGTGGCAGACAGTGTTTAATACATTTGGTGCACTATCGATAGCGGCGGAACTGTTCGGACTTAAATATGCTGTTTTACTTAGAATAGGTGTAAATGTAGTAGGAGCGGCATATACATTGTTATGTGACAGGTTGATAGATAAGATATATAACTGGTGCACAAGCAGGAAAGTCGAAACAGCGTAACATACATAATTAAAAAACCAAAGTAGTGTGTACACAAGGAGTGGATATACATTTGTACGAAGATGTTAAGAATATAATAAGTGAATTAAGAAGCAGACATACAGGTTATACGGATTTCCCAATGGAACTGAAAAGGCAGGTGTATTCAATTATATATAAGCAGCTTGCAAGCAAAGATAACACTTATACTCAGACACAGCTTCTTGAATATCTGGGGCTTCCTAAGGACGTCTTTAAGGAGAAGTATTGGAATATGTATTCACCTGATATGAAGCTTAGACAGCAGGTTTACCATAATCTGCATATACCACTTAATTATGCTGAGGTTGAGTGTAATGAGATATACCGTGGAATGCTGCATTATATTATAAGTCAGGCAGACCAGAGAACGGATACATTTTTCGATATGTTCGGAAAAATGGGACTTGTTCCGCTGTTCTGTGCAAATGGATATTCTAACAGAATTGTTCTTTTAGCACGCAGGAATTATCACCAGCTTGTGCAGTTTCAGAATGCATTGAAAAAACCAGTTAAAGTATACAAGCACATCAAAGCATTTACTAAGACAATAGAAGTGATGGGTATCGAGAAGCAGAAGGAAGTGCTGATATCCAAGATTAACCAGTGGCTTGCACTGTTTAGCGTATATCAGGACTGGAGTGCAACAGGTTATGATGAATATACGCTTGCGGCAAGGTATTTTATGTGCAATTGTCTGCGGACTGAATACTGGCTTGATTCCAAGCTTGAGAAGACTTATTCATATAAAGACGGAAAGCTTGTTGTAGACGATATATCTTCATATCTTGATGATACGAAAATGTCAAGAAGCAGGATAAAGCAGTTATGTGGATTAAGCAAAGAGGATTTCTGCAAATTTGCTGATATGTATGTAAAGAAAATACATTTGCATCTTATAGAAGCTGATTATCTTAATATAGAAAGCATCTCCACAGGCATAGTTAAGCAGGGGCTTGATTTTCAATTTGACAGGCAGTTTCTTTATATAGATATGCCAAAATATATAAGGGAATATAAAAGATTTGAGTTTAGCGGTGCTCATATGATGGATATACTTAAGGTTCTTAAGACCTACCGTGGCAACTGGATTATGACTTGGAAGACTTATGTTGAGAACCAGAATGAGAATAGCCCTTATTACAGGCTTTCAAGCAAAGAAGCTGACTATGAGAATGATGTAACACTTGAAGTTATATATAGGGAAATGCTCAATATGCACAATGTTAAACCATTATATGTCTATGTATATCGTGATAAAGACAGAAACAGACCACAGAGCATAGCGTTTATAACGGATATAGATTGCAGTGAGGCAGACGACAGGGCATTTATGGACAAATACGATGTTGGGTTTCGTGATGGCGGACATATAAGGAAAATGACAATGCCTGAATTTATAGACAAATTTATAAGAAATTCGTATTGGAAAATGTTCTGATAGTGAATTTATGCGATGAAGAATTTTTTTGAAATTGCAGATACAGTAAAATAGCATATTTTAAAGATTAAAAAAAGCGGCTTGGAAAATCAGGCTGCTTTTTATTATGCTTCAATTGTCGATAGGAAAGAGAGTTCCTAAAGATAAGATAAAGGCTGTATAGCTGATAATCAATTTAAGTACCTGTTATAACAGGTAAGAATGGAGGATAGTGTGAAAAATAAGATTTTTCACACGCAAGATTTGTGCTTCGCACAAACTTGAGATGCGCTTAGAAGCAGCGCAAGAATGGAGGACATTATGGTAGTTAAATTAAACAATGGAGCAGTTAGAGAGATTAAAAAGGCAGAACCAATAGTTGAAAAAAGATTTACATTTAATGGAGATACACTGCGTATGGTAGCAAAGGCAAATAGCAGCAAAGAAGATATAACAGGTATTCTGTTTAAGTTAAAAGATGGCAGAGATGATGATATATCGGTATTTGCAGTAAATGAAGATGCTGTATTGGTCGGAAATCTTCAGTATAGTGAGGTGCAGAGAATTCTGGATATGCTTCTTACTAAAGGCTATGTAGATATTTCAGTGTATGACTATCAGCCAAAGACTTCTATTATTGCAGATACAGTATTTGATGAGGGAAAGTCCAAGCCTTATTGCCTTGACGGTTTTCAGGCAACAACCAATATGGTTATACCTGGCATAGGTAATAATTTCTGTCTGACAACGGCTGACGTATTCAACACTATGGGTCGTGTCTGTGGACCAGCTGCAGATAATAATACTGAGGAGTTGATAGGCGGAAAGCCATCACATTCAGGAGAATATGACGAGGATATGCAAGATGATTTATCAGATGATGAATGGAAGGATTTCTAAGAGAACACTCACTAAGATGATAAAGGCATATTATATGTGTGCACAGAATGGCGTTGTATACAAAGGTTACACAGAATGGACAGGCGATAAATTATCATATGTAAGAAAATATATCTTATGTAAATGTGCTGATAGAAGAATTGACAGTAAAAATATTGATGAAGGCTGCGGTACAGATGAACTTGATATTGTGTGGCTGAATGACAGTCTGTTACTAATAGCTGAAAAAGATGCAGTAGTGCAGGGCAGAACGCTTAACAGGGCATTTTACAGACTTCCAGTTAATAATGAAACAGATAAAAAATCAGCAGATGTTAAAAATACAGTTCACAATAAAATAAGTAATAACGATTTGGAAAGTTTAAAGCCTGAGAGAATATTTGCAGGAAATCTTGTAGTACTAAAGATAGAAAGCACATCAGATGGTAGTAATGAACTTGTAGATATTATAGATGAGGATATAGAATTTATAGAAACTGTGTTAAGACCAATAGAGCGTATATATGCCGGTGTTGTGTATCTAAAGAAGGAGAAAGATTTAGGACAGAAGAGCGTAGATTAAGGTACGAAGACAGAGTGTTACTGTACAAAAAAGTGAGAACAATCCACATATATAATCATATAGTAGAATTGTTCTCACTCTGTTTTAAAAAATTCATTGAAATCGCACTCAAATATTTTGGTAAGGGCGACAAGCATATCAACTGTAGGGTTGTTGTAGCCATTTTCTACTTTACTGAAAATGCCGGTTGTTACATTGACATTTTCAAGCTGGAGCTTGGCAATAACCTCAGTTGCTTTCAGTCCACGTTCCTTGCGGAGTCTTCTTATATTATTTCCAACAAGTGGATTTAAGTGCTGGTTAATTCGTTCTGACATATAGCTCCAATCCTCAGGTACTAAATATAGGTAAATAATGGTGGATTTATAAAATCCATATATTAATATGGCTGGAAATTTATTAACACACATTAAAAATTGTATCCAATAAGGAAGAAAAAAGTATCCAAAATAGAAGAAAAAAAGTATCCAAAATGGAAGTTATGTGCTATACTTAGCAAAAAGTACGTATTTTACAGGAGAAAATAAATGGCAATACAGGAAGTTATTAAATATGAAGGTGATAATGACATTCTTATATATAAGCATCCTGCGGAGGATTTTAATACATTATCACAGCTTATTGTACACGAGTCACAGGAAGCAGTTTTTTTCAGTGATGGACAGGCATTAGATAGTTTCAAGGCTGGACGTTACACATTGGAAACTAAGAATATTCCATTAATTTCAAAGCTTAGAAATCTTGTTACAGGTGGAGTATCTCCATTTCACACAGAAGTATACTTCATTAATCTTGCAACAATGATGGATATACCTTGGGGAACACCAAGCCAGGTTACAGTAAAAGACCCTAATTATGGCTATAGTTATAGTGCAGGAGCAAGCGGTTCATTTGGGCTTAAGATAATTGATGGACGAAAGCTTCTGATTAATCTTGTTGGAACAGAACAGGAAATGTCTACAGCAAATATCCAGAAATATTTTAAGGATTTGATAGTTACAAGGGTTAAGAATTGTATAGCAGTGGAACTTAGCAGGTACAGCTACAATGAATTTAACCAGCATTTGAATGATATTTCTGAAAATGTTGCTGGGCTTATAAGAGATGATATAGCAGAATATGGAATTCAAATTCTTAATTTTTTCTTATCAGCAGTTAATATTAATGAAGATGATTTAATTGAGTTAAAGAATCTGGATAATAGTATGGCACAGAAGCGTTTTGAAGCTATGGGTAACAGGGATGCGGCTGTTATTGAGGCACAGGGACTTGCTAAATCACGAGAGATACAAGGCTACAACTGGCAGCAGGAACAGCAGTTTAATGTCAGCAAGGCATTTGCAGAAAATGAGGGTTTTGCAGGCAATCCAGCTAATATGATGGCACAGATTCCACTTGCATTTTCAATGGGCGATATGCTTAAAGGAAATATGGAAGCGGCAGTAAATGCCAATAACACAATGCAGAATTCAGCAATGAATATGCAGGGTGGCACAATGGGCGTACAGGGTGATTCAATGAATACGCAGGGGGCTTCGCTGGTGTGCAGTAAATGTAACAGCCCACTGCCACAGGGGGCTAAGTTCTGTATGAATTGTGGTGAGAAGGTCACTCCTAAAGAAGTGTATTGTCAGGAATGTGGAGCAGTTATGCCGGCTAATGCACAGTTTTGTATGAACTGCGGAACAAGGAGAAATGTATGATGAAATATATATTTTGTATTATCGCATTACTGATACAACCGGTATTTAGCTGGTATGTGTATCACAAGCAGGATAAGAAAAAAGCAGCACTAAAGATGCCAATGCTTTATTACAGTGTGGCATATATGGTAGTCCAGTTATATGTATTTTTTAAATTCTGTTCAAAGTTTCCAGAAAGATACAGCATTTATTCTTATCTTATACAGGCGGCTATACTGTTAGGATTTGTAATATTTGAGATGATTTTGTGGGGAAGCAATAAGTATATAGAAGATGTAGATAATAAAGAGAAGCAATCTATACAGGATTTTAAAGAATTAATTAAAGATTTGGAAATATGCAGGGTTAATGTACAGGATACAGCCAATAAAGCGAATATAGACAAGCTTTACGAGAGAATGAGATATGAAAATCCGGTGAGTTCTCCAAAGGCTATAGAGGAGAATTTAAGAATTAAAGGGTTGATAGCTGAGTTAGCTGATATTACAGATAATACTTTATTTGAAGCAAAATGTAATGAGATTGTTAAACAGCTTGATATAAGAAAAATAAAGAATACAAAGGAGCAGTAAAGATATGAAGGCGATAAAATGCCCAAATTGCGGAAGTGAACAGGTTAAAGAGTTAACAGAAGAAAAGTATGCTTGTATGGCGTGTGATAATGTGTTTTTAATACATAATCATTCAAAGGAATTCAGAAAGACAGATGAGCATATAAGCAGTATGCATCAAGATTTAAAAGATGATATCAGTAAGCTTATGAATAGCAATAATATAGATCCTGATGCAATAATTGAAAAAGCCGAACAGCATTTAAAGAAAAAAGACTGGGATATAGCCAGTGACCTTTATGATAAAGCAACACAAGAAAATCCTGATAAGTCAAAGGCCTGGTATGGCTTATATAGAGCTCTTACAGGAGATTTTGAAGCTGTTGACAGGTATGCTTTATTCGTATGTGATGGCAATTATTTTGATGATGATGATAAAGAAATGGGAAGTCAGTCATTTTTCTATGGAAATGGTTTTATAAGCAGAGCTTTAGATTGTCCTGATTCCGATAAAACAGGAATAATTGATAATGTAACTGCATTTATTAAGAAATGTGCAGAGTATGGTAAAAAAGATATTGAGGACAGCATAAAGGAATTACTTGAAGGCTTTGAGTCAATGAGAAAAGATTTAGATTCACAGAGAGATATTGTAAAGAAAGAAAAGAAGAAGGACAAGACGAAGGCATTTATTCCAGCTATTATTGTGCTTGCACTTTTAGCAGTATGCGTATGGTATTTCTTTGCATCAGGAGACTGGCTTGGCAAGGTATTAGGCGTTGCTGGTGTTGTACTTGTTTTAAAATTCGGTGGTAAATTCATAGGAAGAAGTTTTAGTAACGCTAAAGCTGAGGGCGTTGAATTGGATAATGCTGCCGAACAGCAATTTGCTCCGATAATCGAGGATATGGAATCACAGGTTCAGGCAGTTATGCGTTATTGCATAGATTTAGATAATTACAATATTGTATTAGATAATCTTAAGAATAAGAATAAGTTTATGGAAGGTTATCTTGAAGGTGAGTTTGATGGTATGAAAGATTATGATCAGGTATCAGACAACTCAGAGAAATTTATATTTGATTTATTAGATGGTAAAATGGAAAGATATAATTACTTACTTGATGCAGTCAAATAAAAATTGATATGTCAGAGTAAAGATTAATCCGTTAGGGCAAAGATTAAAGTGGCAAAGTGAAAACCAATCTGTTAAAATCCCATCTTTGACACTTTTTAGGTTAAAAATCGCCGCAAATGCAGACAGTTACTGCGTTTGCGGCTTTTATACATTTTTCGTGAAAAGCGTAATTGGTAGTAAATTTTCTGAAGGAAAAGATAACCAGTGTTAAATGATAAAGCCTTATTTTTTCAATTATTTCAGTACTTCTTTTTCAATCACGTTTAACATCCTGTATTACATGATAAGTTGGATCAGTAGCTTTACTTTTCGTAATTCTCATAAACCAAAACCTCCTGCAAAAAACTATATCTATTATATCATATATATACGAATGAGGGAAAATCAAAAATTTAAAAAAAAAAATAAGACCATTACTGACCTGAGATGGTTTTGGGGTGTCAAACTTCCGTGAAAAATATAAAAACTATATAAGACATTTTCACTGACAATAATGCTGATGAATTAATAAATTAGAGAATTAATTACAGAATTAATAGGACAGGCTATTTATACATAAATAAATAAGTGTTATTATGTATATATATTGAGCGGTGTCTGTGAACATAAATACTGCTGGTTTTTAATGACCAGCAGTTTTTATGCAATATATGGGGAATAGTATATAGCATAATTCTTACTATAGTGGAGGATATTATATGACAGGAACGATTAATTCAGAGGCCAGACTGTCTACTTTTGAGGCAATATGCATGATAGTTGGCAACAGCATAGGAACAGGTATTATAGCAGTACCATATCTTGCAACAAAAAACAGTATGCTTGATGTTATATGGATGGTTGCTATTGCTTATATAGTCAATGTAATATTGCATTTAATAATAGCTGAGCTTTCATACAATAATGGAGGTGTACAGCTTGTAAAAAGCTTTGAGGGAGAACTTTTTACTGGCAGGATGAAAAAGGTGTTCAGCTGGATAATGTTTATAGTATATGGATTGGCTATTATGATAGGCGTGAGTGGCAATATCAATGGTGGGGCGCAGATATTTGTGAACTGGTTTAATATTCCGTTGTGGGCAGCACAGCTTATTTATTATGTGATAGCCGGAATAGTGGTATTTATAGGGATGAAGGCAGTAGGAATAGCACAGAAGTATGCAGTTGCAGTACTCATGGTTATAGTTGCAGTTATGACGATTGGTACATTTATGCATCCTGTTAATGCTTTGTATACAGCACCATTTCATTTGAACAATCTGCTTGCACTTTATAGTATGGTGGTTTTTGCAACCTCTGCTAATCAGGCAGTTATACAGGTTGTTAAGGGACTTGATGGAGATGCAGGAAAGATAAGAAAGACAATATTTGCAGGCTTCGGATTGTCCTCTCTTTTCGTGCTTATTGTAACACTTACAGTGCTTCTTGGAACTAAGGGAACACTGGATAAGGAACTTGCCTATATGCAGCTTGGTAAAAGCATAGGAAGCTGGGCTATGATTCTTGCAGGTATATTTTCTTTGTTTGCCCTGCTTACAACCTTCTGGTCTAATACACTTGCATTAAGAGATGTAGTTCATGAGCAGATAGGAACAGGAAACAGGATAAGCTGGCTTATAGCTACCATTCCATGTATACTTTTTGCTATATTTGGTGTAAGCAGTTTTATAGTCCTTACAAGGATAATGAGCGGTGTAGTTGTGCTAGTCAGTATCATGCTTGTGCTGACTTATGGAAAGTCAAGGAAAAAGGCTGGAAACAGTCCTATATGTGGTGTGTTTGGCACAGTTTATTTCCAGGTGCTTATGGTTATATCTACGATAATATCTGCAATCGGGGCACTTATACCACTCAGCTGATAAAAGTCAGCGCAAAGAAACAGCGCAAGAATGGAGATTACTATGTATGAATCAGACGAATTTAAACAACTGGATAATGAAACATTTGCACTTAAGATAAATACAAACAGAGCTTATAAGATACTTCAGCTTACAGACATGCATCTTGGATTTGGTATATTTTCAAAGAAAAAAGACAGGCTTGCACTTAAGGCTGTAAGTCAGATTATAAAAAGGACTAAGCCTGATCTTATTGTGATCACAGGTGATTCGGTATTTCCATTCTTTCCGAAAGCCGGAACTATGAACAATAAGCGTCAGGCAGAAATATTTATAAGATTTATGGACAGCTTTGGTATACCATATGCACTTGTTTATGGTAATCATGACTGTGAAATGTTTGCAAGATACAACAAGGATAAACTGTCAGATGTATACAGCTCAGGTAAATACAGTATATTTACAAAGGGTAGAAAAGACATATATGGAATGGGTAACTATTTCATTAATCTTACAGACAGCGATGGAAAAGTTATACTTCCACTTGTTTTCCTTGACTCTAATATGTATGGAGAGGGTGGCTGGTTCTACAGTGGTTTTGACTGTATACATGAAGACCAGGTAGACTGGTGTATGGACAAGCTAAGTAAGTTAAAAAAAGAGAATAGTGATGTCAGAGCGATGGCATTTTTCCACATTCCTGTAAATGAGTTCAAAGAGGCCTATGAAAAAATGAAAATGGGAGATAAAGCAGTTGTATATAAGCATGGCAATATAGGTGAAGCTGATGACCATTTCGGGATTCCAAAATTTGAGGGCACTTTTTTTAACAGAGCAGTGGATAATGGTATTATAAAATGGATGTTTTGTGGACATGACCATCTTAATACGCTGTCTCTTGTGTATAAAGGTATCCAGCTGACATATGGAATGTCTATAGATTATCTTGGCTATAAAGGGATAATGAATAGGCATACACAAAGAGGAGGAACACTGATAACAAGGCATACAGATGGAAGTGTTTCTATAAAAATGGTTCCGCTTAAAGAAACATTGTAAAAACATTGCGGTAAAACATTGCGGTAAAACATTGCAGTTAAACATTGCAGCATAAATAATATTGATAAATAAGAGTCATTCTGATAAAATGTTAATATTCGGGCTTCTGTAATATTTTCAGGATTGGCTTTGAATAGTAACGATATTAAAGCGTTTCAAGGATTGGAGAACAAGTTAGGATGAGAATAGGTTTTGATAATGATAAGTATCTTAAGATTCAGTCAGAGCATATAAAAGAGAGAATAGGAAAGTTTGGAGATAAGTTATATCTTGAGTTTGGCGGAAAGCTTTTTGATGATTTTCATGCTTCAAGAGTACTTCCAGGATTTCACCCAGACAGCAAGCTGCAGATGCTTATGCAGTTATCAGATGTGGCTGAGATAGTTATAGTTATAAGTGCAGCAGACATCGAAAAGAATAAGGTAAGAGGTGATCTTGGAATCACATATGATGTTGATGTTTTACGCCTTATAGGAGAGTTTGAAAAGAAAGGTCTGTTTGTTGGAAGTGTAGTCATAACTAAGTTTACAGGACAGAGTGCAGCTATCCAGTTTAAAGAAAAGCTTGAAAAGAAGGGAATCAAGGTATACCAGCATTATGTAATAGAAGGTTATCCATCTAATATTCCTAACATAGTAAGTGATAATGGTTTTGGAAAAAATGATTATATAGAAACAACAAGACCACTTGTTGTCATAACAGCACCAGGTCCAGGAAGTGGAAAAATGGCAACATGTCTTTCACAGCTTTACCATGAGAATAAAAGAGGTGTTAAAGCAGGATATGCCAAGTTTGAGACATTTCCTATATGGAATATACCGCTTAAGCATCCGGTCAACCTCGCGTATGAGGCTGCAACAGCAGATCTTAATGATGTGAATATGATAGATCCTTTTCATCTGGAAGCATATGGAAAGACTGCGGTTAATTATAACCGTGATATAGAGATATATCCTGTACTTAATGCTATATTAGAAGAAATATATGGTGAGAACACTTACTATAAGTCACCAACTGACATGGGTGTCAATATGGCTGGTAACTGCATAGTAGATGATGAGGCATGCTGTGAGGCATCCAAGATGGAAATAATAAGAAGATACTATGATGCAGTTAACAGGGTAGCTAAAGAGAAAGCATCTGAAAGTGAAGTATACAAGATAGAGCTTCTTATGAAGCAGGCCAAGATTACAACTGATGACAGAAAAGTAACAGTGGCAGCCAAGAAGAGAGCTGAGAAAACTGGCGTTGCATGTGCTGCCATAGAGTTTGAAGATGGTACAATAATCACTTCAAAAACAACAGATTTCTTAGGAGCATCATCAGCACTCATACTTAACGCGCTTAAATATCTTGCTGGAATAGAGCATGATGAGAAACTTATAAAGCCAGAGTTTATCGAGCCGATACAGAATCTGAAGGTGGAACATCTTGGTGGAAGGAATCCAAGACTTCATAGTGATGAGGTTCTTATAGCACTTGCACTTACATCAGTAACTAATGAGAATGCGAAAAAAGCTATGGAGCAGCTTCCTAAGCTTAAGGGCTGCCAGGTTCATACAACAGTTATGTTATCTGAGGTAGACACTAAGACATTTGCAAGATTAGGAGTGAATCTTACATCTGAGCCGATAAGAGGAAGTAAGAAATTTTATTAAATATATAGATTTTATAATATAGAATCATAGATAAAGAACAGAAAAGACTGTTATACTATAAAGTGATATTCAACTCTTATAGTATAACAGTCTTTTTGTTGTTAATTATTATTGTTTTGTAAGCATTTTACGATAACTGCTTGGTGACATACCAACAGCCTTTTTAAATACATCACCAAAAAAGTTGCTGTTATTATATCCACATTCGTATGCTATTTCTGTAATACTTTTTTCGGAAGATATAAGCAGCGATTTGGCTTCCTCTATCCTTGTTTTAGTAAGGTATTCCTTGAATGTCATATTGGTAAATATTTTGATTTTTTTGGTAAGGCTGGATTCACTTATACCAAACTGGGCAGCAATTTCTGGCAGTGTAAGCTGTCTGCTATAGTTGTTTTCTATGAAATTCACAATTTCACCTATTGTAATGTTAGATAAATTAGTCTTTTGATTTATATTATGCGTATAACGCTGACACCGTATAAGGTATATAATCAGTTCAAAAAAATAAGCTTTAGTAAGTAACTCAGACATATTGTCGAGACTATATTTTTCAAATTGTATTTTCTCAAATATATTAGATAGATTTGAAAAACTTTTTCTTGATAATTGCAAATGTTTATTTATGAAAAGATTATTTATTTCATCCTTGAAATCCTTGTTAAAATACCAGTTTAGCTGTTCAGTAGATATATACAGGACAGTTCTTTTGATATCCTGAGTAAAAGGGTATATAAAAGTATGTTCTTTGAAAGCGGGTATAAAAAGAACACTTCCATCTTCAAGACAATAAGTTTCATTATCTATGTATACGTTACATTTTCCAGATTGAAGAAAATATATTTCGTTGTATTGATGGGAATGTGTAAGTGGTACATCTTTATTAACATGACGGATTCTGTGGTCTATTACAAAGTCTTTGCTTACGGTTGATAACATATGGATTCCTCGCTTAGTATGTATATATTGTATAAGGTAATTGCTTTTTAAATGATATTTTATAAAAGTAGTTATTTTATGTAAATTATAAGATATTTTACCGATAATTGGTAGTCTGTTTTTTATATTGATTTTATAATACAATCATTAAATTATATAATGTTAAGGAGGCAGTGGAATGCGAAAAGTTACAAAATCACTGGTTACGCTTGGGTTGTGTACAACAATGCTGTCTGGAATGATGGCTGGTGTTCCGACAGTTAGTCTTTTAAAGGCAGGTAATGTAGAGAATGTATATGCGGCAGATAATGAACAGATAGAATTGGGAGATCTTGTGCTTAGATTTCTTGCTATAGGTGAATATGAGCCTAACCGTTATACCAAAAAGAATGGTGGCAAATGGGCACCGGAAGAGATTGAAAAAGGACTTCTTATTAAAGCAGATATGGTTCTTGGAGAAGGCAATGTTGAAGGTATGATGGCACCTATGAAATATTCATTACAGGATATTACAGGACATGTTGATGCGGATGTTAATACAGGAAATATTGTCATTACTTATAACGGGCTTACACTTACTATGAAAGCAGGCAGTACAACAGCTGAACTTGATAATGGAAAAGAAAAAACTACACTTACTATGAGAAGTGAGATAGCACCATATTTTAAAAAAGTAGATGAAGAAAAAAATGTTGATGGAAGTGATTATTATGCATGTTATCTTCCAGTTAAGTTTACAGCGGAAGCACTTGGTGGAAATGTAATATGGAATGATGCAATGCACAGAATAGAGATGGCGTTTGCATTCTATGCATCTGATGCGGCAGCTTCACCGGTTATTAACTCGAAGTCTGATTATACAACAAAGAAAATGGAGTCCAATTCTAATACATACAGCAAAATGAAAGGAAGAATTGATGTTACTAAGCTTGACGAAGCAGCGGTAAAAGCTAATGTTGCTGATATGATAAAAGCTGGACTTAATGTAGTAAATCCTGTTTACCAGAATGAAGATGGTGGATGGGCTAAGACAAATACAGAGTATGATCTGCTTGAGGATTCTTTTGCAAGATTATATACAAAGGGATATTCAACAGTAGATAATGGAGCAACTCATGGACACATGAAGTTCTTATCAAGGATTATAAGACTTTCAAAAGAAAATCCTGAGCTTTTTGCAGGATATGAAACACAGCTTTCTGCGATAGAAAAGGGCTTCTGGAAAGCAGCAAAGTATATGTGCGATTCGCAGAATAACAATGGTGGATGGCCACAGTATTATCCATATGGTGTTGGCTATTTCAGAAATATAACATTTAACGATAATGCCATGCCTGACCTTATGGAATCAATATACGCACTTTCAAACGATAAAGGGCTTACTGATAATGAACTTTGTGAGGACTATGCGTGGGCAAGAGATGAAATAAAGGCACAGACTAATCCGTATGTGCTTGAGCTTGGAATAAAACATGATACGTTAAAGAAAGTATGGGATAATGGTCTTGATTTTGTAATAAGGGCACAGGTGGTAATCGATGGAATAAAAACAGGTTGGGCACAGCAGTATGATCCAGATGAAAAAAATCCTGTTCCAGCAGGTGGAAGAGCATTTGAGCTTCCTTCTGTATCTCCGGATGAAAGTCTTACAATGGTAAAGGTACTTGCTAACATAGTCAATCCAAGTGCAGAGGTAAAGGAGGCTATTACAAGCTATGTGAACTGGATTAATTCAGTCGGTATAACAGGATATGGTGTATATAATATAGCTGATAGAACAAGAGAGCTTGGAACTGATAGATTAATATTAAAGGATGGAAGTACGACAAAGCAGTTTGGACGTTTCTATGGACTTGATACAACAGGTGAATATTATGGATTCACAAAAGCACAGATGGCAAATAAGATGACAGACAGTAAGTTCTATGAAATATTTGCAGGAAGAGATTCAGTGGCACAGCTTAGCATGAACTATGGTATGGGTGAAAGAAGAATAGGATATTCATATGTAAGAACTAAGGCAGATGTTAATGCTACAGCGGTATATAATACATGGAAAAAGGCGCTTGGTGAATAAATAGTCCTAGAGTAAAGCAGTGTAAGAATGGAGATAAATATGAGACGAGATATAAAAAAAGGTATGAAAAAAGCGGCTATAGGTATTGTGGCTGCTACAATGCTTACAGTTATGGCAGCACCTGTATCTGTTTTACCAGTAAGTGCAGCAACTGTAACAAGAGGAAGTTATGATTTTTCTAATATGGTTGTAAGAAGAGTATGGTTTAATACAAATGATCCAGTATTTTTAATAGATGATTATGAAAGAGTATGGCTTGATAATAATGTTAATGTATTAGCTACAGGCAATGCAACTGATGCTAAGACAACAAGTAATCTTATGGCACCTATGAAAAATATGTTTGCTTATATAGGTGCTGATTACAAGGAAAATGGTGATAACATAACTATCACTATGAATGACACAACAGTTAAGCTTAAGATTGGTTCTTCAGATGTTGAGATTAATGGCAAAGTTACATCAGGTGCATTAACAGATGAGCAGATACCAGCAAAGGTCAATGTTAAAGAAAAGTATGCAGATTATAACACATTTTTAACAGAAGATTATAATGTTGTGTATCTTCCAGTTGCATATGTACTTAATATATTTGGTGCAGATATGTACAAGGATGGCAAAATGTCAGACAGCTTTTATGCAGCGGTTCCAGTTATGAAGACAGAGTCTGTCCCTTCATATGAAACATCTTCAAAAGGATATGGCATGCGTTATGATGCATTGCTTGAGGGAACACTTGATGTTACTACATCAGTAGCAGATCTTATTGTAGCATTACAGAACGAGGATGGTGGATTCCAGGTACTTCCTGATAATTATGAAATGTCACAGAAGGAAACAGGACTTGGAAGCATGAAAGATGTTTCAAGTGTTTACAATGGTGCAACAACATCAGAATTAAAGTATCTTGCAAAGTATATAACAGCTAATAAGCCAGAAGATTCAAAGTATCAGGATGCATTTGTAAAAGGTATTAAGTACCTTCTTACAACACAGCGTGATAATGGTGGATGGAGTATGAATCCAGGTAGTGGAAGTGGCTTTAATGCTAATATAGAAGTGGGTAACAAGGCTATGACTGAGGTACTTACACTTCTTAGTGATATTGCAATACTTAACAATCAGGATTATGTGTTTGCAAGGAAAGCGATGAATGTTGATGAAATAAAGTCAGCAGTAGAAAAAGGAAATGATTTTATTGTAAAATCGCAGATCAGCAACAATAATAAAAAGTCTGGCTGGGCAACACAGTATGACAAGTCTGGAAATGTAACTATGGGACATACATATGAAAGAGAGTCTGTCAGTTCTTATACAACAAAGGATGTTATCGACTATCTTATGACTATACATAATCCTTCACAGGATATTAAGGATGCTGTTGAAAGTGCATACAGCTGGCTTAAGGATGTTAAAATAGCTGATAAAGAGCAGGAAGTTGTAAAAGATACATCTATGAATAATGGCTTTGATGTATATCTTGTTGATGGCAGCGGAACATGGGCTTCTAATTATGTATATGATAAAGCCAATGATTCTTACAGACCATTGTATTCAGATGTGGATCCAACAAGAGCAGACCAGAAGTATGTAAATGTATATGAGCTTTACAATCTTGATGGTAACAGTGTTGGAAATAATAAGATTAACAATAAGGATTTGATTCTTTATTCAACAAGAACAACAGTTTCTTACTATGATAATAATCTTGCAGATGAGCTTATTGCAACAGGATATGATGAGTGGAAGAGTTATCTTGCTAATGGTTTTCCTGAAATACCTAAGGATCCAGTAGATTCACCTGATAATAATGGTGGTTCAGATAATGGAAATAATGCAGATAATTCACAGAATAAGGATACACCACAGACTCCATCAGAATCAGGAAATGCAGAAGTATCAGATAACAATACAAAGACAGGTGATAAGGCACCAGTTGGCTTATTAGCAGCTGTACTTGCAGTATCTGGCGGATTAGCAGGTATAAGTGTATACGCAGTAAGAGAGTCTAAAAAAAGAGGCTTAATAAAAAAATAAAATGGTGTCAGTCTGAACTTTCAGAGGATAGTAAAGAAACTTATTAATCCATAGGCGTTGTTTAAAAAGAGTTTGTATTAATGGGAAACTGTTATATACAAACTCTTTTTCAGTTATTTGTGATTAATAAGAGATACTTTCGGCGTTTTTTTGTCTATGAAATAGTGGTATAATTTTATATATGTACATAACATATCTAATTATTTGTTAAGATAGCTGAGAAATAAAATTCTAATATCAAATGTGGGGAATATGAAGATGAACAAAAGTATAAATAAGAGTGTAAATGAAAATATGGGTAAAGACATAGATAAAAGTAATAATAAAAATATGAATAATGGTGATGTGATTAATAGACTAGATGTAGTAAGAAAATATAACCCACATTTAAGTAATGCGGATGCAAAGTCACCACTGACAGTTGGTAATGGCAGGTTTTGTTTCACGGCAGATGTTACAGGAATGCAGACACTTTATGAGGAGTATAGCATCGAAACTCCTTTGTGTACTATGGCAGAGTGGGCGTGGCACACTTATCCTGGACATCGCTATACTATGGATGATGTGTGGATGACTGAATATGATTTTCTTGGGAGAAAGGTGTCATATCCACGTGTGAAATATGAAGGAAATGAGGCAGCTTATGACTGGGTACGAATGAATCCACACAAGTTTAATCTTGCAAGGATTGCATTGTCAGTTGATGGTACATATCTGACTTCTGATATGTTATCAGATATAAACCAGACCCTTGATATAACAACAGGCGTGTTAAAAAGTGATTTTATAGTAAGCTATGCTTCGCATGAGTATAAGGTAAGCGTTGAAACAGTATGTGATAATAAGTCAGATACTGTTGCTTTTAGGGTGGAGTCTGAACTCTTGAAGAAAGGGCTTTGTGTGGATACACATTTTCCGTATGCTTCATGTGATATAACGGGTTCTGACTGGTTGGATGATAAAATTCATTATGATGAGGTTGTGGGAATATCAGAAGAAAAATATGCTGATGAAGCTGCTGATACATTAGATAAAATATTCAAATATAGCAATACATCTTATATAGATAATAATATATATAAGATAAAAAGACAGATAGATGATACTCATTATTCAGTTTATATAAAGACTAACGGACAATTGGAAAAGGCAGACAAACACAGATATCGTATAAATAAGGCAGATAGTGACAATGTTCTTTATCTATGCGTTGGGTTTGAGGATGAAGATGGAATATATGCCAGTATATATAATAATGTCCAAAGTAATATGTGTGTAGATAATAACAAGGCTAATGCAGATAATGAGTGTGCTGCAGATACATTTGCAGCAATAAAAGAAAATGTATATACATTCTGGCATAATTACTGGAGCAGCGGAAAGTTTCTCTACCATGAAAATGATGAGCTTATGAGAAGAGTTGTATTATCACAGTATCTTCTTATAGTTAATGACAGTGGTTATATACCACCAGCGGAAACAGGTCTTACATGTAACAGCTGGTATGGAAAAGCACATCTTGAGATGCATTACTGGCATATGGCGTGGGCTGCTTTGTGGGGACACCCAGAGCTTCTTGAAAAAAGCTTTGACTGGTATATAAGCATACTTCCAGGAGCTAAAAAAAATGCAGCAAGAAATGGTTATAGGGGTGCAAGGTGGACGAAGATGGTATCATATACAGGAAAGGATTGTCCGTCAAAGATTGCACCACTGCTTATATGGCAGCAGCCTCATATAATAAATATGCTGCAGATGGTGCTGGATTGTTATAATAACGACGTGCATTTTAAGAAAAAAACAGACAGATATATGCATAAGTACTGGATTCTGGTGCAAGAGACTGCCGAATTCATGGAAGATTATCTTGTATATGATATTGCCTCAGATACATTTAACATAGAAGCACCTGTCATACCAGTACAGGAAAGACATCTCCCAGAGGATACAAGGAATCCTGTGTTTGAGCTTGCATACTTTAGATACGGCTTAAAGATAGCGGCAGAGTGGGCTGATAAGCTGGGATATGTAACATTTTCAGAGAAATGGAACAATATAGCAGACAGAATAGCACCGCTTCCGGTTTATGATGGCTTATACATATCACAAGAGAATTGTCCGGATACATATGTTAACAAGGCTATTGATCATCCGCTTATGCTGCAGGTATATGGTATGTTAGATGGTTATGGTGCTAAAGATATTGTTGATATGGATATATACAGGGCAACACTTGAAAAGGTCATGGAGGTGTGGGATTATTCTACACTTTGGGGCTGGGATTTTGCAGTTATAGCTATGGCAGCGGACAAGCTTGGTCTTAAGAGGGAGGCACTTTCACAGCTCCTTATAGAGTCGCCTAAAAATGAATATGTAGTAAGTGGAAATAACAGGCAGAATTCACGAAAGGATCTGCCATTATATCTTCCAGGTAACGGAAGTCTGCTTATAGCTGTAGCGAAGATGTTTTTTGAATGATGACAAAGATATTTTAAGTAATGACAAAGTTGCTTATGAGTAATTTTCAAAATGGCAGAATTGTGTTACACTTAATACTAAATATGAAAATAGAAATGGAGATATAATATGGATGCCAGTCAGGTATTGAAGCAGTATTTTGGATATGACAGCTTCAGAAAAGGACAGTCAGATATAATAGAAGCCATATTGCAGGGACGTGATGCACTTGCGATTATGCCGACCGGAGCAGGAAAGTCAGTGTGTTATCAGGTTCCTACATTACTGTTACCGGGTATAACCATAGTTATATCTCCGCTTATATCACTTATGCAGGATCAGGTCAAGTCACTTAATGAAGCAGGGATAAATGCAGCTTATATTAATTCAACACTGTCAGAATCACAGATGTATAAAGCACTTGATTGTGCAGCAAATGGAAAGTACAAGATAATCTATGTGGCACCAGAAAGACTTGAAACCATGAGTTTTATAACATTTGCAAAAAAAGCAGATATATCGATGGTGACTATTGATGAAGCACATTGTATATCACAGTGGGGACAGGATTTCAGACCAAGCTACTTAAAGATAGTTGATTTTATAGACAGCCTGTCAGAAAGACCCGTTGTGAGTGCATTTACGGCAACGGCGACAAGTGAAGTAAAGACAGATATAGAGTGCATATTAAAGTTAAAAGATCCAAGGGTTGTTGTTACTGGTTTTGACAGGAAAAACTTATACTATAGTGTAGAGCATCTGTCAGGAAAGAAAAAAGATGCGTACATAGCCGGATATATAAAAGAGCATATGGATGAGAGTGGAATTATCTACTGCGCTACAAGAAAAAATGTGGACAAGCTATATGATGAGCTTGGTTCACTGGGGATAAGTGTCACAAAGTATCATGCAGGACTTGATAATGAAACAAGAAAGCAGAATCAGGACGACTTTATATATGACCGGGTTCAGGTCGTTATAGCGACCAATGCATTTGGAATGGGAATAGATAAGTCCAATGTGAGATATGTTATTCATTACAATATGCCGCAGAGCATGGAAAACTACTATCAGGAGGCAGGACGAGCAGGAAGAGATGGTGGTGAATCGCAGTGTATAATGTTGTTTTCAGCACAGGATGTCATTATAGATAAGTTTCTTCTTGACAGTAAGGAGTTTGAGGGTGTTGAAGATGAGGATAGAAGCATAATAAAAGAGCGCGACTTACACAGGCTTCATACTATGGAAATGTATTGTAAGACCACGGAATGTCTTCGTAACTACATTCTTTCTTACTTTGGTGAAAAAACAGGAGAGCCATGTGGTAATTGTGGTAACTGTAACAATGAATATGAACAGATAGATATGACTGCGGATGCAAAGTGGGTTATTAACTGTCTTGCAGAAACACATGGAAGATTCGGTTTGAGTATCGTGCTTGGAACTCTGCTTGGCGCAAAGCGTGCAAGACTTAAGGAAGTAGGTGCGTTAAGCTATAAGTCTTATGGAAAGTTGTCTGATAGAAAAGAAGCAGAACTAAGGCTCCTTATTGACCAGATGATAAATGCTGGATATGTTATACAGACAGATGGAGAGTACAGTGTTTTAAGAATGGGTGATATAAGTCCTTTAAGGGATGAAAATACTCATGTATACATAAAGAAGACCAAGAGAACATATGCTGGTGAGCTGCTCAATATGGCAGGACAGACAGGCAGAAAGGCTGCTTCAGGAAATACGAGTGCTGCTACAGAAGGAAGCAATGCAGCTTCAAGGACAAGAAAGAAGAGTACAGATTCACTTACTGCTGCAGGTTATGAGCTGTTTGAGCGGTTAAGGGCATTAAGACTTGTTATAGCGAGAGAAGAAGGCATGCCTCCATACATTATATTTAATGACAAGACGTTGATAGATATGTGTGAAAAGCTGCCGGTTGATGCAGACACTATGCTATCAGTATCTGGTGTAGGACAGAATAAGCTTATGAAGTATGGAAGCAGGTTTACAGAGGAAATCAATAAGTTCGTTAGTGAGCATCCAGGTGTTGTTACTACACTTGATATATAGTGGAGAATTGTAATTAAGTGCATACAGATATTGATATGGAGGATATAAAGTTGGAAGATAAAACAAAGATAATAGCAGTCGCAGGCAAAGGCGGCGTTGGAAAGACATCACTTGCAGGAGTTATAGTAAAGCTTCTTGTTGAAAGCTTTCCTGATAAGAAGATACTGGCAATAGATGCAGACCCGGCAGTCGGTCTGTCAACAGTATTAAATGTAGACGTAGATAAAACCATAGATGATATAAGAAAAGAAGTTATAAAGAATGTTGAGGATGGTGATACCAAGTCGGCAGTAGAACTTTTAGGAGAAGCTAAATATGAAATATATGATGCATTAAAAGAGCAGGATGGCTATGCATTTATAGCAATAGGAAGACCTGAAAGTGCAGGCTGTTATTGCAGGATTAACTCATATCTTAAAGAAGTTATCACTATGCTTTCAGACCAGTTTGACTATGTTGTCATAGATGGCGAGGCAGGTATTGAGCAGATAAACAGAAGAGTTATGGAGAAGGTGACACATCTTCTGCTTGTCACAGATGCAAGCAAGAAGGGATGTCAGGTTGTTAAAACTATCAAAGATGTAGCTGATGAGCTTGTTATGTATGATAAGATAGGTGTTATTGCAAACAGACTTCCTAACAGCAAGGTAACAGAGCTTATGGATATAGGTGATATGCAGCTTCTTGCGGCTATAGAGAGTGATGAGGAGCTTGCAAGAGCAGATGTTTTAGGTGAAAATGTATTAAAACTTTCTGATGATACAAAGATAGTTAAAGGAGCAAGAGAGGCTCTTGCTAATATCGGGATATTATAGGATTGCGGAAATTGTAAAGCAATGTAGTAATTCGTGTACATCATAATATAATGGTCAAAAGGTCGAAGGTGAAAAACTGATTCGTTAAAGAAAGGATAACAACTTGAAAGATTTACAACATTTATATTATTTTGAAAAGCTTCTTGAAGAGGTGAATAATGATCTTGTAAGAAAAGCACAGGACAAGGGGGATATAGCCGTTGGAGCTGTATGCTTTCAGATTCCTGAACCACTGCTTAATCTTCCAGGATGCTTTTCAGTGAGATTGCGTGCTCCAAGGACAGGTTCTATAGAGATGGGCACATATTATATGAGCAGCATGCTATGTGAGGGGTGCAGAGCAATACTTGAACGTGCTATAGAAGGTGGATATAACTTTCTTGACTGTATAATAGCACCTGATGCATGTGCACAGATGAACAGGTGTGTTGAAAATATAGAGAGACAGAAGCTGATTACTAAGGAAAAGTTTTTTGTGGAATATTCAGATGTTCCTATGAAGTCAGATGAGTCAGCACTAAAACATTATGTAAAGCAGATGAGGCTGCATGTTCTTGAGCCACTTCACAATACATATGGAATAGATATATCAGATGAAGCATTGAGGAAGGCTGTAGATGAACAGAATGAGATAAGCAGGCTTATAACAGAGATTGGAGATTACAGGAAAGAGGATAATCCAAGAATAACAGGCTATGAGTTCGCTGTGCTATGTCTGGCGACATATTGCTGTCCTAAGGAGTACCTTATAGATAAGTTAAGGGATACAGCTAAAGAGTTAAAGGTAAGACAGCCGGATATTAAGAAAAACTACAGGGCAAGAGTAGCGCTTATAGGTTCTGAGATAGATAATCCAGAACTTATAAAGCTTGCAGAAGAAGCAGGTGCACTTGTTGTTGCTGACCGTTTCTGTTTTGGTTCACTTCCAGGAAGAAGTGAGATTATTCTTAATGATGAAGAGGATGTTCTATATCAGATATGCAGACAGTATATGCAGTGGGGCAAATGCCCAAGATATATGAACACAGAGAAAATAAGGGAACGTGAGGAGTATGTTGATTATATAGCTAAAGAATATAAGGCAGAGGGTCTTATATATGAACAGATAAAGTTCTGTGATTATTGGGGCTATGAGAGAGCATCAGCATTTCATGTTATGAGGGAAGAGTACGGGTATCCGGTTCTTTCTATAGACAGGCCATATGTAGTAGGTTCTTCAGGACAGATAAGAACAAGAATACAGGCATTTGTTGAAAGTCTTGAGATAAAGAAAATCAATAAGAGCACGGAACAATCCGTATAAAAATAGATATACAAAACAGGATGGAGAATAATATATGTCAAGTAAGCTTGGAAGCGAGCCACTTGGAAAGTTTTACACAGGTAAGAAGCCTAAGAAAAGACGTGAATGGCGTGGACTTAAGGATACCTGGTATGATTACACAAGATGGCTTGGATATTGGAAAACATTAATAACATTTATAATAAAGCCCAATAATATGAAAGGCTTTTTCAGGTACCGCTGGATGATGAATTATCTGGCACTTCCTGATTTTATGGACAGGCATACAGAGGGTATGAGAGATCTGCAGCTTCGGATGGCGCACAATGCCCTTGGACTCATAGTAACAGATATATGTGGTATGTTAGGACAGATATTTAAGGCAGATCCAGCCATAGGAAACGATAAAGAACTTAATAAAAAAATCGTGCTATTTGATGAGAATATGATGAGTACCCTTATGGGAGGCTTTCCGAATCTTGTATGGCTGTCAGTAGAGGTTCCAGCGGTGTATACAAGTTCAATGATGTCGCAGACAGGTGTAAGCTATTATGTTGATGTGACACATGAATACGGGGTGCCATCAGATGTATGTCCTATGCCAGCAGCTGAGCTTGGTGTTGCGCTTGCAGATGATTTCCCTCTTATTGGCTGTTGTGCAGTGCAATGTAACACAACATGTGATGGAAGTCTTATGGGTAATGGTATAGAGGCAAGATCTTTTAAGATACCGACATTTCAGCTTGCAGTTCCTATAAGGCACAGACAGGAAAGTGTTCAGGAGTATGCAGCAGAAGAGGTGCTTAATGCCATACATTTTATAGAGGAACAGACAGGTGAGAAGTTTGACTGGGATGCATTTTTTAAAAGCATGGAAAGGTTTAACGCAGAAACTGACGAGTTCCTTGAGTGGATGGAAATATCAAAGACAGATTATCCACAGGTTATGGGAGTTACACTTGCACTTTACAGGTATGGTGTTTATCAGGCTGCTGGTGGAAGAAACCAGGCATTTCTTGATATGGATAAGAAGCTTACACGTATGGCGATGGAAGGTTATGAAAAGAAGCTGCCTGCTGCTAAGGAATATCGCCACCGTGCTATGACATGGGGCGTTCAGGCAGCATATTATACAGCGCTTCCTATATGGCTTCTTAACTGTTGGGGAGTTGTGACAATAACAGATATGCTTAGTATGGTATCAACAGAAAAGGTTAATACAAAAGATAAGCATCAGGCTATGCTGGACCTGGCATATTTATATGAGAATATGATTATGAGAAACCGTTCTAACGGTGGATATGAAACAGGCGTTGAGGCACTCTGGAGATTCTGTGAAATGTTCCGTATAGATATAGTTATTATGTATGTACATATGGGATGTAAATCTATGTCAGGATATCATGGACTTTTTGAAGAAGAGGCAAGAAAGCATGGCGTACATCTTATATGGGTAACTCATAATCTTATGTGTCCAGAGGATGGAAGCAGGCGTGATATGAGAACAGAGATAAACAGATATATGAGAACAGTGTTTAGAGAAGAACCGCTAGACCCTACACTTGAAGATTTCGATGATAAGCAGAACTGGTAGGAAGCTGCGTGGATTGCGCAGCAGGTAAGCATATGCAGAGTATGGAGGACATATGAGTAAGTTTTATGGTGGCTGTGATGCCGGAAGTACATATACTAAGTGTGTAATATTAAATGAAGATGGAAAAATAGTAGCAGATGTTACAAAAAGAAGCAGAATTAATCCTGTATTGAGTGCCAAAGATGCACTTGATACAGCGATAAGCCAGGTGGATGGATTAAATAGTGCAGAGGAGCTTTCATATCTTATTGGAACAGGCTATGGACGTAATAAGGTACCATTTGCCGATGAGAATATATCAGAGATAAGCTGTCATGCCATGGGAGTCCATGTGACAGATCCTTCTGTTAAAGCTATCATAGATATAGGTGGACAGGATGTTAAGGGTATAGCGATAGATACTGATGGAACAGTCCTTAACTTTGCCATGAATGATAAATGTGCAGCAGGAACAGGACGCTTCTTTGAGTCTATGGCAAGAGCCTTTGAGATGAGCCTTGATGACTTTTCAAAGCTTTCACTATCAGCTAAGAATGTTATTCCAATAACAGCACAGTGTGCAGTGTTTGCAGAGAGTGAAGTGATATCGCTTGTAGGTGAGGGAAAGCCTATGGATGAAATAGCGGCAGGTATAGAGCTTTCAGTTGCTAAAAGATGCTTTGTTATGGCAAAAAAAGCCGGAGTAGTAGATTCAGTCACACTTACAGGTGGTTGTGCAAAGAACGAAGGTTTAAAACAGGCAATCGAGAAGGTACTTAAGGTAAAGGTTGTAGAGCTGCCGGTGGATCCACAGCTTATGGGTGCACTTGGCGCAGCAGAGTATGCAAGACAGAAGGGAAGAGTTAAGCAGTGATAATATTAAAAATAGCAGCAATAACAGCCATAGTTCTGATTATATTATTTGTACTCACGTTGATCATATATTTCTTTAATCTTGATATGAAGTTTTCCGCATGTCTTATAAAACCGCTTACAGCTTATTATAACTGGTCGGGAAACAGAAGAAAAAAGCATAAAGAAAAGCAAAAGGAAAAGCAGCAGGGATGATGCTGCATAAGAAAGGCTGAATGTAATATGCAGGTTCTAAGTATTTATGATAAAGATATATCAGAGTTAAAGAAGTGCTTTAATTCTGATGCTTATGGAAATATTAAAAAGCTTCCGTCAGATAAATCATGGGAGGTTACAGCACAGGAAAGTCTGGTTCTAAAACGTGATATGGCATATGAGCTTGGTGGAGGTATGAATAAAGCCATTAGTTCAATAGCCTTTACTACGTCATGTGAATGTGTTAGTGATGACGGAGTATATCTTATGGGAGAAGATCTTCAGGATATAAAGGAAGATATATCATATGCAAGATTCACTTTTATACGGCTGAATGAGTCATATATTAAGGATATACAGGAAAAAAATGCAGAAGCCCTGCATGCTGCCCTGCGTGCTGTTGACTATGTGAGATATCATAATTTTCCTAAAGGATATATGATGAGAATATCATCAGTAAAGGAAAGAGAACCAGTAAGAGTGTCAAAACAGGCAATAGCAGATGGCATGACATTTTCACATATAGGCTCTGAGATGATAAATGCATATAGGAAACGTAAGGAAGTTGAAGCAGTGCAGATATACTTTCTGACAAGTAAAACAGCGGATTATGAGCTTTTATATGATAAGGCACATAGAATTGAACAGATTACAGATTCGCTTAATCATATGTTTAACGGACTTGTTATGGATTGTTCAGCCTGTAAGAGCAGAGAGCTGTGTGATGAGATAGATGGGATGAAAGAGTTACATAAGAACCTTTCATCCATCTGATAGAGTCTGGTTGTCTCTGCTTTTTTTGCTTTTGATTTTATTCTTATACATGATGGAATCTACAGCTTTAAAGCAGTTATCAATACCACTTTCGTCTATAGCACCATATCCGGTTGCAACAGAATATGGATAGTCAGTTGTAGCTGCAATATCATTAACATCCTGATGAAATGTTTTAAGACATCTGTTGATGATATCAAGGCTTGTATCGTTGATATGCTTAAGATTATTAAGGTCTGCAATGAGTATATAAGAAAGAATGATATTATCATAATAGATATAAATATATCAAACTTATATTATAATTATCGGTTATGGTATTGGTTGATTCGTTGTTAAGGCATAATCCACTTATCCTTGTATTGCAATATATGGCTATACCTAAGAATAAAAAAACAGTAAGGATAAAACATATACTTATATTGACAGCAGACGAATTTGTAATTATATTAAACTTATTAGCGAAGCAATGCTTTTTATTTGAAAAAATATTCTGCATAATTAGATGTTATCCTTTCTGATAATATTTTTGATTGATGGGTTGAAATACCACTTTAGTACTATATATTAGTACCAATTACCCATAAGCCCGGATGTTATATCATAGGTCTGTGATTTAATTCAAGTACCAGAATGTATCAAATTAAAATTTTAAGGCATTGGAAATGGAGGATTATTGTGTATAGAGAAGATTATAATGTAGTTATTCCAAAGTTTAACGAGGTTAAGGTATCAATAGATGAGCTTGGTGCAGTAAGTGGAAAGCTTGATGTTAAAACAGGACATGATAATGCAGTTATTATTAATAATGCAATAAGAAGCTTATCTGAAAATGGTGGTGGTACTGTAATAGTACCAGCTGGAATATGGGCATGTGCGCCTATAAGAATATTGTCTGGAATCAATCTTCACCTTGAGAGCCAGGCTATGCTTAAGTTTATAAAGTCAAAGGAAGACTATCCTTTAATAATAACTAATTATGAAGGTCAGCAGTGTATACGTGCTGTCTCACCAGTTACAGCTGAGAATGCAGAAAATATAGCTATAACAGGTGAAGGAATCATAGACGGAAGTGGAGATGAGTGGCGTCCAGTCAAGAGATTCAAGGTAACAGACAAGCAGTGGGAAGCACTTCTTAAGAAGAGTGATAATGTGTTTGCAACGAAAGAAACAGAAGTATGGATGCCATCAAAGTCAAGCCTTGTTGGAAACGAGAAGAATATCCAGGGTGATACAGAGGATATTATAGATGAAGCTTCTGAATATTATGATTTTTACAGACCTGTTATGATAAGCTTAAGATATTGCAGGAATATTCTTTTACAGGGAGTTACATTTATGAATTCACCAGCATGGAATATTCATCCATTTTTCTGCAGGAGTCTTACAGTAGATCATGTAAATGTGCGTAATCCATACTATGCACAGAATGGTGATGGAATAGATGTTGAATCATGTACAGATGTACATATACATCATAGTGTGTTTGAAACAGGCGATGATGCAATATGCATAAAATCAGGAAAGAATGCAGTTGCAAGAACTATAGAGGGTCCATGCAGCAACATATATGTTCATGACTGTCTTGTAAATGAAGGACATGGTGGCTTTGTAATAGGAAGCGAAATGTCAAGAGACGTTAGAGATATACTTGTTGAGAACTGTACATTTACAGGTACTGATGTTGGTGTAAGGATGAAGAGTGCATTAGGACGAGGTGGAGTAGTTGAGAATATAACAATCCGTAATATTAATATGATAAATATTAAGGGTGAGGGAGTAATACTTACAATGTCTTATGTTCTTAATCTTCTTAACCGTAATGAGACTATTGCTATGGACAATGAAGAAGATATTCCATATTTTAAGAATATGAATATGGAAAACATAACATGTCTGGGTTGTAAGGAATTTATTAAGATAGAGCCTTTGCAGGGACGTCCTGAAACAATATCAGATATTGTAGTGAATGGAAAGAAATATTGTTAAAATAAATAATAATATTATTATTATGATATTATTATTGATAATATTTTTATTGAGCATATGAATGTAATGGGGGAAGGAAAAACTGTAATCTGGCAGTTGTTTCTTTCCCTTTTATATGGATAACGAATATTGTGATGTGTGTAATGAAAATATAAAATATGTTTTTCGGATACATGAATGGAGATAAATATGAAAAATAATAAGTATGAAATAGACATGTGCAACGGCACAATAATGGATAAACTCATATCATTTGCACTGCCACTTATGATATCAGGAATGCTTCAGCTTATGTTTAATGCTGTTGATATAATAGTTGTAGGACGTTTTACAGGAAGTCAGGCGTTAGCAGCAGTTGGTTCGACGACAGCACTTATATGTACATTCACTAATCTTTTTATAGGTGTATCGCTTGGAGCTAATGTACTTGCAGCACGGTTCTATGCTTCAGGAAAGACAAAGGAAATGTCTGAAACAGTACATACAGCTATATTACTTGCTTTAATAAGCGGTATTGCCATGAGTATTATAGGAATATTATGTGCAAGAGAATCTCTTGTGCTTATTGCAACGCCGGATGATATTATCGGGCAGGCAGCATTATATCTCAGGATATATTTTTTGGGCATGCCATTTTTTATGTTATATAATTATGGTGCAGCAATATTAAGGGCGGTTGGTGATACCAAGAGACCGCTTATGTACTTAATAGCTGCTGGTACAGCGAATGCAGTATTAGATCTCATCCTTGTAATTATATTTAAAATGGGTGTAGCTGGTGTAGCCATAGGCACCATAACATCGCAGTTTATTTCGTGTGTACTCGTTATAAGGTGTCTGTGCAAGACAGATGCTATATATAAGTTATACATATCAAAGCTTAGAATAAAGAAGTATTATCTTATCCAGATACTTAAGGTGGGACTTCCCGCAGGTATCCAGAGTACAGTTATTAACTTTTCAAATGTTTTGTTACAGTCATCTGTTAATTCATTTGGAGAAATAGCTATGGCTGGTTACACGGCAGCCAACAATATACTTGGATTTTTATATGTATCAGTTAATTCAGTTACACAGGCATGTATGAGTTTTACAAGCCAGAATTATGGTGTGCGTAAGTTTAAAAGAATGGATAAGGTGCTTGTTGATTGTGCGATATTGTCAATAATAGTATCTGTAGTTATAGGTGGCGGCTCATATCTTTTAGGACATCAGATACTAGGAATATATACTAAGCAGGAAGATGTAATACAATGTGGTATGGAGATTCTTTCCATATCAACCATTCCATATTTTTTGTGTGGTCTTATGGATATGATTCCGGGTTCTATGAGAGGAGTTGGATATTCAGCAGTTCCTATGCTACTTTCTATAATCGGAACAGTTGGAACAAGGCTTGTGTGGATATATGGAGTATTCCCTGAGCACAGGTCATTGTATGTTTTGTTTATGTCATATCCAGTTTCATGGGGATTGACGATAGTTATGCAGGCAATATGTCTTGTGTTTGTAAGAAGGAAAATAAGGAAGTAAGATATATAAACACATTGTTGTATTCACCTTTGATATAACGGAAATAACAGAACAAAATAAAACAAAGAAAGAGGAATGATTGATAAAATATGAATAGCAAAATAGGTAATTATAATAAACAACAGTTACAAGATCAGCTTGAGTCTATGGGACTTAAAGGTGATGAAACTATACTTATACATTCATCAATGAAGTCTATAGGTGAGGTTGATGGTGGTGCAGATACTGTGCTTGATGCGTGGATGGAATATTTTAAGGATGGACTTTTACTTCTGCCAACACATACATGGAAGACTGTAAATGCGGATAATCCGGTATATAATCCACAGACAACTCCATCATGTGTAGGACTTCTTACGAATATGTTTATGAAAAGGGATGGGGTTATACGTTCGCTTCATCCAACCCATAGTATGGCAGGTTATGGGAAAAATGCTGCAGAATATCTGGCAGGTGAGGAATATAATAATACACCATGTACTCCTGGTGGCTGTTATGACAGACTTAAGGATGTAGGCGGCAAAGTGCTGCTTGTAGGTGTCGGTCATGAAAGAAACACCTATATACATAGTGTTGAAGAGGTGTTGAATGTGCCTAACAGACTGTCAGATATGCCTATGGAGCTTGTTATAGAACTTCTTAAGGAAGATGAAGATAATAAGGATAAGAAGCTTCCTTACTATAACATGGCTGACGGCTGGAAAAAATGTATTGATAGTAATGGGGGATATGATGATAATAATAATAAGTTATGCAGGAAGGTATATGTAAGAAAGCATTACAATGCACAGCAGCCTCATATATCTGAGGATTTCGTCAAGCTGAACCAGATATTCCTTGACAGCGGAGTTGTTAAAAAGGTAAAGTTTGGCGATGCCGACAGTCTTTTGTGTGATGCTAAAGGGATGTTTAATGTTGTAAGACAAGTGATTGCACCAGACCCAGAGTGTATTGTAACTAAGGATACATTATCGATGCCAGAGTATTGATTTGATTATAGGAAAAAACTATGACTACATATATTTTATTAGGATTATGCATATGTAATGCTTTATTATATAATAACCACATAAACATATAAGAAATATAGGGATATATTAAAAGAAAAAGAAAGTGGTGGAATATATGAAACAGATATTATGCTTTGGAGATTCTAATACATGGGGACTTATCCCTAAGACTAATAAAAGATATGAGTGGGGCGTAAGGTGGACAAGCCTTCTTAATGAAAGTCTGAATGATAAAAAGAAAGGTGGATATCGTGTTATAGAGGAAGGCTTGTGTGGCAGGACAACCGTATTTGACGATCCGTTAAGAGATGGACGAAATGGTGTAAAGATACTGCCAACTATATTGGAAACCCACAATCCAGTTGATATAGTGATAATTATGCTTGGAACTAACGACTGCAAGACTGTTTACAATGCATCAGCAGAATTTATTGGTCAGGGCGTAAAAAGACTTATCGGACAGGTAAAGAACTACATACCAGATAGTAAAATACTTGTAATATCGCCTATACATCTTGGTGAGGGCGTTTGGGAGTCAGACTATGACCCTGAATTCTCTAGTGCTTCAGTGAGCCTGTCAAAAAAGCTTACAGATGTATACAAAAAGATTGCAGCACAGGAAAATGTTGGGTTTATAGCAGCTTCAGAGATTGCCTTCCCAAGCACTGTTGACAGAGAGCATCTTAGTGAGGAAGGTCATAAGAGGCTTGCAGGGAAGGTGGAAGAGTGGGTTAAAAATGTGGCGTAGAATTGGGCTTATAGTCTGGCCTATGCATGTTGCTTATAAAATTTTAAAATTGTTTGTCGTTTTCATAAACACAAAAAACAATTTAGATATAATCAGAAACATAAGGAATAGCATGATAAAGTATGTCATCAAGCTTTTCCACAGCCTCTTTCGTAGTTTCAATCCGTTCCATACTGTAAAGCTTTTCAGCACTTTTATAGCCAAGCAGCATAGTTGTCAGGGTAGCTATTGACATTTTCATAGTATAGTCGGGAGTACCGCTTGTTATACTACAGTGCCCGTCCTTGAACATGACAATGAATCTTCCGTTATTCCAGGAAAGAAGCTCATCTTCGATATCGAAAGCAAAGACACATGCAGGTTCATCAGGGTCGATGGCATATTTTCCAAAAAACTGCTTGATATCGATAATTCTTCCCATAGCATAAGGTCTGATAGTTTCCTTTATATCACTGTCATCAAGCTCAAAGGCTATCGGTTCGCTGTAATAGTTGTTACCACGTACTTCATCAATCATAGAATCGTGGGCATGTATATATTCCCACAGACCAAGCTGGGCTTCACGGTTTAGATATATCATTTCCTTAACGTGCATAATGTCGGAGCTTATCATATACACCATATATCCATAAGGAACATCATCCCTTGAATAATATATAGCAACCATAGTGTCGTCCTCATCCCAGCGCCAGTATTCTTCCCATGCAAGGTTGTTGCGGTACAGGCAGCCATGGGTTTTTTCGGCGAATTTGGAATGAAGCTTGTGAAATTCCTCATCATCCCATGATACTCTTCGTACATATCCAGGTTCGTGTAACTTTTCTGGAATCTGTCGGTCTTTAATAGTGTATGTCATTTTGTTAGATATGATTTCCCAGCCAAGATTGCGGTAGAGTGGTATTGAATAAGGATATAGCAGTGCAAATGACTTGTGTCCCTCACGCATACGTGTAAGACACTGTATCATAAGTTTTTTCATAATTCCGTGACCAGTGTATTCAGGATATGTGCATACGCTTGTTACAAAGCCTACATTATAACGTATGCCATATATGTTCATATCAAGTGGATATACGGCAAACTGAGCGATAAGCTCATTCTTATCAAAGCATCCAAGAACGTCAGCTCTTTGAAGAACTGGGAACTTAGACTGCTTTATCTCATCATCTTTCCAGCCAGTTTCGGCAAGCTCAGCTTCTGTTACCTGAAAGGCATATCTTAAAAGTGCATTATATTGTTCGGCATCATCTGTTGTAAGAGGCCTTATTATATATTCTTCATCATTAGGAAAGTTCATAACAATTAATCCTTCTTAATTATTTTAGTACACAAACATTTTAGATTATCGTCATTATTTGTCAAGGTGTAAATAAATGCTATCACAAAAGCTATGATAAATGTCATAATTAATGGAAAATTAATATAAAACATGCTGATAAAATGATACAATAATAAAATAACGGACAAAATTATTCATTGTTTAAAATTAAATGAGCAAAAAATAAGAAAGAAATGAGGTGTTTTTATGTGTACAGCAGCAACTTATAAAACCAAAGATTTTTATATGGGAAGAACTCTTGATTATGAGTTTTCTTATGGTGAGGAGATAACTATAACTCCAAGAAACTATGAATTTAAGTTCAGACATGCAGGACAGTTAAAGTCACACTATGCGATTATAGGAATGGCTTTCGTGGCAGGTGGATATCCTCTTTATTATGATGCTGTCAACGAAAAGGGTGTAGGTATGGCAGGACTTAACTTTGTTGGAAATGCAGCTTATGAGGAAGTTATATTAGATGATGAGTCAGATGCCATACAGGTTGCACAGTTTGAATTCATACCATGGATACTAAGCCAGTGCTCATCAGTTATTGAGGCAAGGACAAAGCTCTCGCAGATGAGGCTTACGGGAACACCTTTCAGCGAACAGCTCCCAGCAGCACAGCTCCACTGGATTATAGCAGATAAGGATGATTGCATAGTTGTAGAATCTATGAAGGATGGACTGCATGTATATGATAATCCTGTCGGAGTGCTTACAAACAATCCACCATTCCCTATGCAGATGTTTGAGCTTAATAACTATGCCGGAGTATCAAGAAAACAGCCAGAAAGCACATTTGCAGAAGTGCTTAAGCTTAATGCATATAGCAGAGGTATGGGTGGAATGGGAATACCAGGTGATCTTTCAAGCCAGTCACGATTTGTTAAAGTGGCATTTACAAAGCTTAATGCAGTATCTGGAAGTGACGAGATGGAGAGTGTAAGCCAGTTCTTCCATATACTTGGTTCAGTAGACCAGCAGAGAGGCTGCTGCGAGGTGGCAGATGGAAAGTTTGAGATAACTATATATACATCGTGTTGTAATGCGACCAAAGGAATATATTATTACACAACCTATGATAATCACCAGATAACAGCAGTAGATATGCGAAAAGAAAATCTGGATGCTTCACAGCTTATAAGATATCCTATTATAACTACTGGTGAGGTAAGATGGCAGAATAAGTAGATACCATGGTAAAAAGGTCTAAACTCACATGAGCTTGCTTATAGGTAGGGGTGACCTGAATTTTATAATATATTTACTATATATAATATATTTAAAGTGTTGTAAAATGAGGAGGGTAAAATAAGTTGAAGTACGATTTTGATACAGTAGTTGACAGAAGAAACACAGGGTCACTTAAGTGGGATGTGCGTGAAAATGAACTTCCTATGTGGGTTGCCGATATGGACTTTAAGACAGCGCCGGCTATTACAGA
>ENA-ORPK01000277-ORPK01000277.1-human-gut-metagenome-genome-assembly--contig:-NODE-277-length-49766-cov-4.352538_pt1 | contig 49766 bp, 39 predicted proteins | sample MGYA00242139_ERZ509068 | MGnify/ENA primary metagenome ERZ509068 (study PRJEB26280, sample SAMEA2338687) | human gut metagenome | biome: human gut; feature: human-associated habitat; material: faeces...
CATCCTCCGGCTGCACCGCCGCGGCGTCCGCCTCAACAGATTTCTTCGAGCTGCGCCAGATATGGATAACGCCGTCGTCATTGAGTACCTTGAGCACGGTTATAACTATCGGCATAATAAATATTCCGATGAAGCCGAAGAGCTGGAGTCCGATGTACATGCCCATGATGCTGACTATCGGCGGGATACCGAGGTTGCTCGCGACTATCTTCGGCTCGATTATCTGGCGTATGACAGTTATGCAGGCATATATGACAATGAGTCCGATTCCGAGTCCGTAGCTGCCGTTTATCAGCGAGAACACCGCCCACGGGATAACGACCGTACCTGTGCCGAGCACGGGCAGGATATCGACTATTGCGGTTATGATTGCGATAATAAATATATATCCGCTCTTGTACGCGCCGATGACTTTCAGCACGCTAAGACCTATCGACATCTCAGCAAAAGTTATGAGCATTATCAGCGCATATGACTTGACGAGTTTGCCCATGGACGAGAACACGATTTGTTTAGTTTTCGAGAGTGTTCTGCGCTTCTGCGGGGTCAGCTGATTCTTGATGAAGCCGACTATTCCGTCATATCCGGCGGTCATGAAGCAGGCGGCGATAATAAACAGGAGCACGCCGACCAAAATACTCGGAATCTGTTTCGCGGTTGACCAGACGCCGCTGAGCGGAGTCTTGAGGATAGACAAAAGATTGATATTGGAGTTCTGCTCGCCGCCCTGCGCGCGCTGAGCCGCACGCTCTTCTGATGATAGCAGGAGCTTGTCCGAGAATGATTTTATCGCATCCTCGGCTGAGCTTTGAAGTCCGTCCGGCAGACGCTCGGCGAAGCGATAGAGCGAAGCCTCCCAGCTTTTTACATAATCGGGCACTTTCTTGAGCCACTCGGCGAGTGTCGAGGCGAGTCCCTTGACCTCGGACACAACCCTTGCGCCGGTCAGGGCAACTATTGTTATCAGCAGCGCGATTATCAGCAGCACCGCGATAACCGAGACAATTCCCTTTTTGATATGGGTTTTCTTCGAGATAAAATTGGTCGGGCGCTGGAGCGCGGCAGCGACCAAGAATGCGAACAAGAACGGAGCGACTGTCCAGAATGCATATTTCATGAACAGATAAAACGCGCCGAGCACGAGCGCGATATATGCGACATTGATAAGTACCGCTCTTCTCTTTTCCACAGTGGCAGGGGACATTTTCTGCACCTCTTCTTTCAACCGTTTTTTTCCTGCGTCCAATGACAAAACAGCATAATTTATTATATATATTATACTATTTTATCTTAAAACTCAATGAGTTTGAAAAATACTTCATAAAAATGTAAGAAAGTTTTCCTTTTGGGGCTTTATCGCCGGGGCTGTTTGTGATAAAATAATAAAAATCAATGACAGTGGGGAGACAGTTATCATGTATATAGCGATAATGGGCTACGGCGTTGTCGGAAGCGGCGTTGCCGAAGTCATCAACAAAAATCACGACAGCATCGTGCGCAAGAGCACGCAGTCGGAGCTTGAGATAAAATATATTCTCGACCGCAAGGATTTCCCGGGCGACCCGAATGAGAAGCTTTTTATAAAAGATTTTAATATTATTCTCAACGACCCCGAGGTAAAGGTCGTTGTCGAGACGATGGGCGGGCTTCATCCGGCGTATGAGTTCGTCTCCGCCTGCCTCAAGGCAGGCAAGAGCGTTGTGACCTCGAACAAAGAGCTTGTCGCGGCGAAGGGCTGCGAGCTGCTCGGATACGCCGCAGAGCACAATGTAAATTTCCTCTTTGAAGCGTCGGTCGGCGGCGGAATACCGATAATCAGACCGATAAGCCAGTGCCTCGCCGCAAACGAGATAAACGAATTCGCGGGCATTCTCAACGGCACGACGAACTTTATTCTCACCCGCATGATAAACGATGGCATGGCGTTTGAAGACGCGCTCAAGCTCGCGCAGGACAACGGCTATGCCGAGCGCGACCCCTCGGCGGATATTCTCGGCTTCGACGCCTGCCGCAAGGTATGCATTCTCGCGTCCCTGTGCTTCGGCAAGCATGTCTATCCCGACCAGGTTCACACCGAGGGCATAACCGAGATAACACTCGAGGATGTCGAATACGCCAAGGACTGGGGCGGAGTTATAAAGCTTCTCGGCAGAGCGCGCAAGAGCGAGGACGGCAAGCACATCTATGCGATAGTCAGCCCCGCATTCGTCGATCACCACAGCCAGCTTGCGAGCGTTGACGATGTTTTCAACGCGATTCTCGTGCGCGGCGACGCGATAGGCGATGTCGTATTCTACGGCAGAGGCGCAGGCAAGCTGCCCACCGCGAGCGCGGTTGTCGGCGATGTTATCGACTGCGCACGCCACGAGAACAAGCAGAAGTTCTTCGGATGGGCGGACAGCGAAGAGGGCTATGTCTCCGACTATCTCGACATGCCCACGGCGCTCTATGTCAGAGCGCGCGCTCAGCAGAAGCAGCAGGTCATATCCTCGGCGGAGAAAACTTTCGGCGAGATAAAGCTCCTCAAGCGCGCCGGCGCACCCGAGGATGAGTTCGCCTTTGTCACCCCTGTCGCCTCGGAGCGCGAACTGCGTACAAAGCTTGAGACTCTTCTCGGCGCCGAGATCATCTCGACGATAAGAGTTACAGATTATTGATAGTTTTTCAAGAGGGACTGCCGTTTGGCAGTCCTTTTTAATTTTGCCGGATTAATTGCGGGGTGCAAAGCGTTGTTTTAAGATTGAGAGTTCTCTATCGCTTAAGCCATAGCAACCCCCTAATTTGTCGCTGTATCTGTTTTCGCATGCCGGCGCCCGTTCAAAAAATCACCGCTCCGTATCGCCAATTCCGCAGGCAGTTTTATCCCCGCTGATATTGATAATCGCGCGGTCTTGTGGTATCATATGAGCATAAATTTCGGGAGACTGATGCATGAACAAAAAAGAGATAGCCGCGTTCTTTGACCGCATGGCGCCCGAGTGGGACGCCAACATGATAAAGAGCGACGAAAAGATAAATTTCATACTTGACGCCGCCGGAGTGAAAGAAAACTCCGTCGTGCTCGACGTTGCCTGCGGCACGGGGGTCATGTTCCCGTATTACCTCGCGCGCGGCGCGGAGCGCGTTATCGGCGTTGATATTTCAGCTCAGATGGCGCGGATAGCCGCATCGAAGATGCACGACCAGAGGGTCGAGGTGATCTGCGGCGATGTTGAGGAAATTCCCGTTGAGCGCCTGTGCGACTGCTGCGTTGTTTATAACGCTTTCCCGCATTTTGAAAGCCCGGAGAGGCTCGTTGAGCGGCTGTCCCATTGGCTTAAAAGCGGCGGACGGCTGACCGTGGCGCACGGCATGAGCCTTGACGCGCTGCGCATGCACCACAAGGGCAGGGCTGACAGCGTCTCGCGCGAGATGCTGACTGCCGAGGAATTATCAGCAGTGTTCGCGCCGTACTTTGATGTTGATGTCGCCGTTTCGGACGATGAAAAATTTGTGGTCTCCGGCGCAAAGAGATAAATAATATTAAAGGCTGCCCTTGAGGCAGTCTTTTTTAATGCGCAAAGCCCCGGGAGAATGTTTCCTCGGAGCTTCGCAGAAGAGTCATGATGAAAATAGAAGTTATCTGTTTAAAGAAATTTGACGGCGATGACTATCAGCGCGACAGCTGCCGCAAGAGCTGCAAGCGCCTTTGCTATCATCGGTTTTGCCATGTCCACAGTCGTGGGGACTACGCGCCATATCGCGTCTTTTATCGGCGTGTTGAGCTTGCCGTCGCAGAGCTGCTCATATGTCTTGGTATATGTCTTATAATTGCGCGGATCGTTCTCGTCGAGGACGAAGCAGCGCACGCCGCGCTGTTTTCCGTTGCCGTAGACATTGAAGCCCGCCGACTGAGTGAAACCGACATCGATATTGCCGACTTTTCCGACATAGGAGTTTTTGTGGTCGTGGCCGACATATACGCCGAGCACATCACCCTTTTCGCTGAGCGCCTCGAACTCGCCGGTGTTGATGTCCGGTATCGACGGCGGCTCCAGCAGAACCGAACCCTCGGCGCACTTGGTTTCGTCTATTTTATAATGCTCGCCCTTGTGTATTCTGAACGCCGGTATCGCGCCCTTTTCGCGCTTGCCGACTCTTTTGAGAACATTGTAGTGCTCGAACATCGGTATGTGCTGGAATACAAGGGACGGAATGTAGTCTCCGTTTTGGGCTTTCAGCTCGTCGCGCTTTTTCCTGTACCAGTCTATTATCTGCGGGTCAAACGGCTCATATCCGCCGCCCTTCGCGTCCGTTCCGCTGTCGAAAAGATAGAGATTAAACGCAGTACGTTCGCCGTCGGAGGACAAGATCGGTATATTATATGTTCCGCCTCCGTCGATGCCCTCCGCCTGCTCGCCCACGCATCCGGGCGAGGCTTTATATATCTTTTCAAACTGGTCTTTGTTGCTTATCCCGACCTGCCTGTCGTGGTTGCCGAAAGTGACGGCGAACGGGATGTGCCTGTCGGTCACGGGCTTTAAGAGCTTGCCGACAGTCTCGGCGACGCTCTCTATTAGCGCATCACCCTTGCCTTTATATGAGACTCCGTAACCCTTTATCTGATCGCCCGTGAGCACGACGAGATCTGGCTTCTCTTCTTCGAGAGCCGCATTGATGAGCTTTATCGTATCGGGCGACACATCCGGTATTTCCTGAATATCGGTTATCTGCATTATTTTAAATTTTCCGTCGGAGTTGAAGCGCATATTCACTCCCCCTGTTCTGCAACGGGCTTTTTCTTTCTGTGGATAACGAACCTGTTGAGCGGATATGTCCAGAGGGTCGGCACGGTCATGACAACGACCTTTGTCAGCAGCTCAATGAGCGCGTTGCTGCGGCCACTGTTCTTGATGAGCGTGCCGAGGAATGCGCCGAACCAGGTGTTGAAAATAATCGTGCAAACGACCATTATCGCATACAAAACAGTCGAGAGCAGCGGGTTTGCGTCGGCTTTGAAGGTTATCTTCCTGTTCATGACATAGGCTATCGCGTAGCCGACGACGGTCGAGATGAAATACGAATACATATAGCCCTTATACTCGACGCCGAGGAACGCGAGAACGGGGCTGTCCGTCACGGGGACATCGTTGAGGGACTTGAACACGACATACTGGAGCAGAGCGAACACCCCGAGCTCTATCAGCGACGAGGATGCGCCTGCAAAAGTGAACTTTATGAATTTCCATATCTCTGCGTGCTTTTCAAAAAAGCTTCCGCCCTTCTCGGCGGCATTGGTTTCTTTCATGACTTTATTTGCCGGGCGCGTGCGTTTTCGTTGTTTTATATGCCCGGTTTCTCCCTTCCGTTATCAGTTTAACCCGCAAGAAGCCGAAGCATCAACCGACTTTTGGTAAAGCAAAAGTAAAATCCGTGTAAACAGCTCCGCTGCTTGGCCCGCACAAAACAGCAAAAAGCCATAACTCACTTTGAAGAGTGAATTATGGCTTTTGATTTTATATGCTGCTATTCTCAGCCGCCTATTTTCTCCTTGCCGCCCATATACGGTCTGAGGGCTTCGGGAATATTGACGCTGCCGTCGGCATTCAGGTTGTTTTCGAGGAACGCTATGAGCATTCTCGGCGGGGCAACAACGGTGTTGTTGAGCGTATGGGCAAAGTGCTTGCCGTCCTTGCCGTTTATGCGGATTTTAAGCCTGCGCGCCTGTGCGTCGCCGAGGTTCGAGCAGGAGCCGACCTCGAAATACTTCTTCTGTCTGGGCGACCAAGCCTCGACATCTATAGACTTGACCTTGAGATCCGCGAGGTCACCCGAGCAGCACTCAAGGGTGCGCACCGGGATATCGAGAGTGCGGAAAAAATCGACCGTGTTCTGCCAGAGCTTGTCGAACCACATCTTGCTGTCCTCCGGCTCGCAGACGACTATCATCTCCTGCTTCTCGAACTGGTGGATGCGGTAAACGCCGCGCTCTTCTATGCCGTGAGCGCCCTTCTCCTTGCGGAAGCAGGGGGAATAGCTCGTAAGGGTCAGGGGCAGAGTCTCGGGCTGGATTATTGTATCGATGAACTTGCCTATCATCGAGTGCTCGCTCGTGCCGATGAGATAGAGATCCTCGCCCTCGATTTTATACATCATCGCGTCCATTTCGGCGAAGCTCATAACGCCGGTGACGACATCGCTTCTTATCATGAACGGCGGCACGCAATAAGTGAATCCGCGGTCGATCATGAAGTCGCGCGCATATGAAATAACTGCCGAATGAAGTCTGGCAATATCGCCCATGAGGTAATAGAAGCCGTTGCCCGCGACTTTTCTTGCGGAGTCGAGGTCGATGCCGCTCATCTTCTCCATTATCTCTGTATGATACGGAACCTCGAAATCGGGCACTACGGGCTCGCCGAAGCGCTGGATTTCAACATTCTCGCTGTCGTCGCGGCCTATCGGCACGCTCGGATCGATGATGTTCGGGATGACCATCATTATCTTCTTTATCTTCTCGCCGAGCTCCTCTTCGAGCTTCTCGAGTTCAGCGAGTCTCGCGGCGTTCGCGCTGACCTGAGCCTTCACCTCTTCCGCCTCGTCGCGCTTGCCCTGCGCCATGAGCGCGCCTATCTGCTTCGACAGGCGGTTGCGGCTGCCGCGCAGCTCATCAGCCTCGCCTTTTGCGGCGCGGCAGAGCTTGTCAAGCTCAATGACCTCGTCGACGAGCGGAAGCTTCTGATCCTGAAACTTCTTTTTGATGTTTTCTTTGACTATTTCGGGGTTTTCTCTGACAAATCTGAGATCCAGCATTTTATATCCTCCTGCATCATATTTAATAGAAAACACCCTCAGAACGGCTCCCGCCGTCCCAAGGGTGCAATAAGCACGGTACCACCTTGTGTTTAACTCTCAGCCCATAACGCGGGCACGCGGCAGAACTCATCGCCCTGCGGCTCGAAAGCGGAATAGACCCTGCGGACGAAGGAAACTCGCAGCAAACATTTCCCTCTCTGATCGTCCCGAAAAGATCCGTGTTCTTCGTCACAGCCTTTATAATATGGGATTATTATACCCCGAAGAAAAATCAAAGTCAAGCCTGTTTTTGCGCCTGTCTGCGCGGCAGAAGCTTAGCTTTTGCAAGAACTTTTACGAGGGTCGGGATTATCACGAGCTGGATAGCGAGACCCGGCAGGCAGGTGACGAACGACGCAGTCACCCAGACGGAGAACGAATAGTTTCCGGCGGAGAAGATGAGGGCTTTGAGTATGCCCGAAACGACGCGCCCGGAGATGAGCGCGACAACGAGGCTCGTGTAGAGCGAGAGATATGTAGTCTTATACTTGAACGCGTGCATCATAAGACCCGTCACTGCGCCGTATACTGCGAGCTCCGCCATCATCGACGGCAGGATAGCCATGGGCGGCATCTGAGTCAGAAGCGACGAGAGCAGGGGACCGATCAGGCCGCACACAAGCCCGTACTGCCAGCCGCAGATAAGTCCGCACAGCAGCACCGGGATATGCATCGGCAGGAATATCGTTCCGGCGTTTTTGACCATGTGGAACGCCATGGGCAGCACGATGCATAGTGCGACGCACAGTGCGGTTATGACCGTCTTTCTGATTCTCACTGAATTCTTGTTTGTCATGGGGATCGCCCTTTCAAAAAAACAAAAAGCGGGGGTACGGCACTCCCTCCTGGAAGCGCAGTTACCCTCGCGGCAATGTTTTCACGTTATTTTTAAAAAATCTTCGCTCTCTTCTGAAAGCCCGATCCCTTCATGAGATCGCGATTATTATATCACATTTCAAGCGAAAATCAAGACCCTTTTCCGATTTCTTTCACGGCGGACTGAACGAGCTTCGCCATCGGGATATCCCCGACGCCGACGACTATATTGTCGCAGTGGTTGACCGGGACGAGCACGCGCTTTGCGTCGCTCTGCCCTATCGCCGCCGCCATCTTCGGCGTTATCTCGCCGAGCAGCGCGTCGGCTATGACTATGCCGACGGGACCCGCTATGATATCCGCCTTGCGGCACCCGACGCATACGGCGTTTTCGCCCGTCGCGGCGGCGTCGGCGCCTGCCTTGAGCATGGCTGAAGCCGCGATGCTGTTCGCGCCAACGGCGGTCACGAAGAAGTCCGGATATTCGCTTTTTATCCCGGAAACGAGCAGCTTGCCTATTCCGCCGCCCTGTCCGTCTATAACAAGTACGTTCATATCAGTCTCTCCGTCAGTTTTTCACGGGCTCGAACATGTCCCCGTCAACGCCGCAGTTTTCGCAGCGGTCGGGCGCTGTGTCGCCCTCGATTTCAAAGCCGCATATCGAGCAGCGCATACGCGCGATACCGTCCTTCTGAGCCTTGAACAGCTCGGCGGGCGACTCGCACTTCGGGCACTTCTCGGGCGCATTTTCGCTCTTTATCTTCAGTCCGCAGACCGTGCAGACCCATGTTCTTGTCAGCGCGGGACGGCGCTCTTCAATCAGCTCGCCGCCTACTCCGCAGTTCTCGCAGCGGTCTGGCGCAGTCTTGCCCTCGTGGACATGTCCGCATATCGTGCAGACGAATACAGGCTCTCTTTTCTCTTCCCTTGGCTGTGCGACGGGCTGTGAAAGCGACGCCGGAGCCGAGCAGTTCGGGCATTTATCCGCGGCCGCGTCAAACGTGCGTCCGCATACGGCGCAGTGTATCTTCGCGCCCGTATTTCCCTCTTTGCTCACCGAATCCCTCCGTTTTTCATGTTTTTTATTATGCCGCATCTTATAGATGCGCCACTCATGGTATCTATATTTTATCATCTGATATGCCAAAAAGTCAAGTTGCATGCGCGGCGTGGATATGATAAAATGAGGGCAGAAAGAGAAAGGGTGAACGATATGGGACTTTATATACTTCTCGCCGTGCTCGCAGTTCTTGTTATATTTATATGCATACTGCTGATAAGAGCCGCGCTCGCCGCGAAAAAAGCCGAGCCGATAGGCGAAAAGCCGGTATATACAACCGAGCAGGAGGATATAGAAAACGGCGAACGGCTGATGAAAATGATAGAATGTCAGACCGTATCGTCCCGCGAAATATATGACGACACGGAGTTTGCGAAGCTGCGCGCGGCGGTAAAAGAGCTGTTTCCGCTGCTGCACGAGCGCGCCGAGATAAAATATTTCAGCGAGGACTGCTGGGTCTATAAAATCCCCGGGCGCGACGAGAGCCGGAATATACTGCTCATGTCGCACCACGATGTCGTTGCCGCGACGGGCGACTGGACTCACGAAAAGTTCGGCGAGATATCCGACGGAAAGATATGGGGCCGCGGCACGGTAGACACAAAGACTTCGCTCTTCGCGGAGCTCTCCGCAGTCGAGGAGCTGCTCGCCGAGGATTTTGAACCCGCATGCAACTTATATATAGCCTCGGGACACAATGAAGAGATTTTCGGCGACGGAATACACGAAGCCGTAAAATATTTTGAAAAGCAGGGCATCGAATTTGAACTCGCCATCGACGAGGGCGGCGGGGTCATCAGCGCGCCGATAGACGGGATAGACTGCAAGTGCGCGATGATAGCTGTTCACGAAAAGGGCTACCACAGAATAAATGTCCGCGCCGTTCAGGGCGACTCCGAAGGGCTGACCCTCAGCGACAATCCCGTGACCCGAGTTTCAAAATTCATCGCTGAGGTTTCCGCGCTGAAGCTGACGATAAAGATGCCCGCGCAGGTGCGCGAGATGTTCACGGCGCTCCTGCCCTACATGAACTTCCCGTTGAGACTTATCTTCGCGAACCTCTGGTGCTTTGAGCCGCTGCTGATAAAGCTCATGCCGAAGATAAACTCCCAAGCCGCCGCGATGCTCGGCACGACCTGTGTTTTCGGCAGCATCGAGTCAAAGAAGGGCAAGACCCCGCGCGACAACGAGTGCTCTGCGAGCGCGCTGATAAGATACATCGACGAAGAGGATCTTGTCGGCGACATGGAGAAGATAAGAGAACTCGCGAAGAAATACGCGCTCGAAATAACCGAGCCCGCCGACGGGCACGAGTTCCACCGACCGGCGGACACAGGAAGCAGGGCTTTCAAATATGTCTGCCGCTGCGCGAGAGACGTGTTCCCGCACGCCGCAGTTGCCCCGTTCGTCCTCGCCGCCGGAACCGACGCCCGCTGGATGAGCGATGTCTGCCCGTGCACGCTGCGCTTTGCTCCGATCGATATCAACATGCAGCAGTTCAACAGCGTCCACAGCGTTGACGAGAACATCGACCTTGCCGCCATAGGTGAGGCGATAGAGTTCTACAAAGAGGTTCTGAGGAACTACAAATAAATATTATTTTCCGTGCCGCCGTGCAATTTTACGCTATGCGGCGCGGATTTTTTATTTTTTTAATTTTTCATGTGCATGCCCATATGTTGTATGAATATTAATGCAAAATACCTGAATTTGTATATCTGCCGTTAAAGAATTGCATTTTGTAATTCAATTGATAGAATTAACGAAATTTTAAATAAAAATTAGTTAAATATTACTAAAAAAAGTTGACTTTTTCTGTCGAATCGATGTATAATAGCTACGATATAAACGGTGGCTGCCGGTCTCCATTACCGCTTATATGGCGCAGTAATGAATATCCGCAGCCTCGAAACATCTAATGGACCGGATAACCGGAAAAAATCGAGACCCTACGGAGATTTGTGAAATGAAAAGATTTTTAGCTTTAGCCCTTGCAGTTCTTATGATCCTGTCATTTGCAGCCTGCGCTTCGGACAAGAGCGGCAGCGACACCACCGCGGCATCCGACACCAAAGCGGATGCGACAACAGCTCCTGCGGCAGAGGACACCACCGCCGCACCTGAGACGACAGAGCCCGCGACGAGCGGCACCGACGCCGTGTCTGCCGCGCCCTCAGTCAGGAGAAATACCACCAAAATAACAACCCCCGCTGCCGACATCACAAAGCCCGCATCGGGCGGCAACAGCGGCTCGACTACCGTCCCCTCCAAACCGGACGACAACAAGCCCGCAGCGGTTGAAACAAACCCCAAGAAGATAATCGTCTCCGCAGAGAGAGAATGGATATTCACCGAAAAGCCCACCGACTCCTGCCACGCTTCGACCGTTCTGCCTCTTGACAACGGCACAGTTGTTGCGGCATGGTTCGCAGGCTCGTCCGAGAGCGACGACGATGTCAAGATACTCACAAGCGTGCGCGGCACGGACGGAAAATGGGGCGAACCCATCAGAGTTTCCGCCGATCCGAATGTCGCCCACTGGAACCCCGTTCTCTTCCAGAATGACGACGGCACGATAACCCTCTATTTCAAGGTCGGCAAGAATACCCAGTATTGGAAAACATATTACTCGACCTCGACCGACGGCAAGGTATGGGCAACGCCCAAAGAACTTGTTCCCGGCGACAACAGCGGCGGCAGAGGCCCCGTCAAGAACAAGCCCATCAGACTCAAGAACGGCACTATTCTCGCACCCGGTTCGACCGAGATAGATGATAAATACAGATGCTTTGTCGACATATCGACCGACAACGGAAAGACCTGGAACAGAACTCCCGAAATCAATTCGAGCTTCCTCAGGTTCTTCAAAGTTCCGATGATTCAGCCCACACTCTGGGAATCAAAGGACGGTTCGGTTCACATGTTTACAAGAACAAAGGTCGGCAAGATCTACAGAAGCGATTCCTATGACGGCGGCAAGACTTGGTGCACCGCATATCCGACCAACCTGCCGAACAACAACAGCGGTATCGACCTCGACACCGACGACAGCGGCAGAATTTTCCTCGTCTATAACCCCGTCGGCATCCCCGGCATCAGAACGCCCCTCACCCTCGCCGTTTCGCTTGACGACGGCAAGACCTTCACGAAGATAAAGACCTTCGAGACCGGACTCGCGGAGTACTCTTATCCCGCAGTCGTTGTCAAGGGCGACACCATCCACATCACTTATACATATGAAAGAGACTATATCGCCTACTGGCAGATAAAGATCAAGTGATGTTTTCCTGCGGCTTTTACGTGCTTTTCAATCGCTCAAAACCCTCTGAGCGTTGTGGAAACGCGGCATAATATAGGAAATTTTTAGGAGGAAGTAAAATGACCAAGAGAATTTTATCGGTTCTCGTCGCAATCAGCCTCATGTTTGCTCTCGCATCCATAGGCATGGCTAAATGTTCGAGCGATGACATCATCGTCTCCGCAACAAAAGAAATGATCTTCGACAAGAAGATAACCGATTCCTGCCACGCTTCAACGGTTCTGCCCCTCGATGACGGCTCCGTTATCGCAGCCTGGTTCGGCGGCTTCCGAGCAGAAGAACGATGTTAAGATCTACACCTCGGTTCGTACCGAAGAGGACGGCTGGAGCGACCCCATCGTTGTTTCCGCAGCAGATAATGTTGCCCACTGGAACCCCGTTCTTTTCCAGAAGGAAGACGGCACTGTCGTTCTTTACTTCAAAGTCGGCAAGACCACTGAGTATTGGCAGACCTACTATGTAACCTCAACCGACGGCAGAAGCTGGAGCACTCCCAGAGAGCTTGTCCCCGGTGACAACAGCGGCGGCAGAGGTCCCGTCAAGAACAAGCCCATCAGACTTAAAGACGGCACTGTTCTTGCACCCGCTTCGACCGAGATCGACGACAAATACAGATGCTTCGTTGATATCTCCAATGATGACGGCGAGACTTGGACCAAGACAGCAGAAATCGATTCTAAATACTGCACATGGTTCAAGGTTCCGATGATTCAGCCCACCCTCTGGCAGTCCGCTGACGGCTCTGTCCATATGTTCACAAGAACAAAGGTCGGCAAAATTTATCGCAGCGATTCCTATGATAACGGCAAGACCTGGTGCCGCGCTTATGCCACCAAGCTTCCCAACAACAACAGCGGTATCGACCTCGACACCGACGATCAGGGCAGAATCTTCCTGGCTTATAACAACATTGGTCTCCCCGGCATCCGTACTCCTCTTGTCCTCTCCGTTTCGACCGATGACGGCAAGACCTTCACAAAGATAAAGACCTTCGAAAAGGGTCTCGCTGAGTATTCTTATCCCTCAGTTGTCGTCAAGGGTGACACCATCCACATCACCTACACCTACGAGAGAGACTACATCGCATACTGGCAGATAAAGATCAAATAAGATTTTTTTACAATCGGCCTGAGGGTAATCAAGGCTGAGAATAAGGGAAACTGCAACCCATAAAAATATGCGCCCCGAAAGACAGTGCACAGTTCTTTCGGGGCGCGTATTTTTATTCTATTCCGTACTTCTCGCGGATAGCATCTCTTATCTGCGGGAACGGGATGACCGGCGGCTGATTTTCAAGATGCTCGCCGATAAGCTTCTCCATCCAGACCATGCCGTACCAGCGGTGGAACTTGTATCCGCATTTTGTGAAGCCGCCGACCATTCGGTAGCCGAGATGCGCGTGGAACTCCGCGCTGTTTTTCGTCAGATATTCGTCCTCAACTTCTGGATAAGCTATGCAGGCGTTCATGTTGAGAAAACCCTGCTCGCGCAGCACAGTTTCGAGCGCGTCATGGAGCTTTCTTCCGAGCCCGCCGCCGCGCGCATTTTGGTCGAGATAGATCGATGTCTCGACCGCCCAATCATATGCCGGGCGCGAATGGAGCGGACCCGCATAGGCATAGCCGAGGATATCGCCCTCCCTTTCAAGCACGAGATACGGGTATCTCCTGAGCGTAGATTCGATTCTCCTGCGGAATTTCTCTTCGCTCGGCACATCGTATTCGTATGTTATCGAGGTGTTTTTTACATAAGGCGCATATATTTTGAGCAGCGCAGACGCATCGTCGGGCGTTGCCGCGCGGATTTTTATTTCATCAGCCATTTTATTTTGCCTCCCCTTTTTTCTGCGCTTCAAGCTTCTTCATTGCTTTTTCAAACTGAATAGTAAAGAGTATGGACGTGAAGGTTATCGCAATAACATCCGCCACGGGCTCCGCCATATAGACACCCATCGTCTTGTCTGCGACGAACGTCGGCATGATATAAATAAGCGGCAGGAGCAGCACGAACTTGCGAACGACCGCGACCGATATCGAGCACAGCGCGCTGCCTATCGACACGAACGCCATCTGGCACGACATCTGTATGCCAAACAGGCAGAGCACGGCGCAGTAGATACGCAGGGCGTGCGCGGTGAAATCAATAAGCGCGGCGTCGGAGCTGAACATCTTTGCAAAGCCCTGCGGGAACAGCTCGATAAGCCCCCAGAGCAGGAACGAATAAGTGAGGCACACGGCAAGGAGCAGCTTGAAAGTCTTTCTGACACGCTCACTGTTTCCCGCGCCGTAGTTGTAACTGAGGATAGGCTGAGAGCCCTGTGAAATGCCGTTGAGTGGCAGCATGGCAAACTGCATGACGCTCGTCAGTATCGTCATTGCACCGACGGCGATATCTCCGCCGTATTTTAGCAAAGACGAGTTGAAGCAGACCGAGATAACGCTCTCGCTCGACTGCATGATAAATGTCGCCAGCCCGAGCGTAATGCACGGCAGGATAATTTTAGGCGATACGAAGAAATTCTTCGCCTTCAGACGTAATATTGTCTTTTTGCCGAAGAGGAACGCCACGACCCATACGCAGGAGATACACTGCGATATAATCGTCGCGAGTGCGGCGCCCCTGACTCCCATATGCAGCCCAAAGATAAATATCGGGTCGAGCACTATATTTGACACAGCGCCTATCATGACGGTCACCATGCCGATATTCGCAAAGCCCTGCGCCGTAATAAACGCATTCATGCCGAGGGTCAGCTGGACGAACACCGTACCCAAGGCGTATATGTTCATGTAGTCGACTGCGTATTCGATAGTATTTTCGCTCGCGCCGAAGGCGAGGAGCAGGTCGCGGTCAAAGATAAGCAGTAGCGCAGTCAGAACGGCAGATATTATTACCTGCATGGAGAAGCAGCCGCCGAGTATTTTTTCCGCCGAGTCGTTGTTGCCCTTGCCCATGGATATGGACGCTCTTGGCGCGCCGCCCGCGCTGACAAATGCGGCGAAAGCCGAGATTATCATGATTATCGGCAGGCAAACGCCGACTCCCGTCAGCGCAAGGCTGCCGTCGACGGGCATATGACCGATATATATGCGGTCGACGATATTGTAGAGCATATTGACTATCTGCGCTATGACCGTTGGAAGCGAGAGCTTGAAAAGCAGCTTGCCGACCGGCTGAGTGCCGAGAAACGATTTATCTTTTTCCATTTAATTACCCCCATGCGTACAAAAAACGAACATTCTAATTATATAACCGCTTTGCCGGTTGTCAAGTGGGAAAAGAAAAAGGCTCTCCGCGGAGTGTTTGAAGCAAACTTAGCCGACTCCATTACTCGGTGGGAACATAACAAATTTGCCTCCGAGGTCAGTTAAAACAATCTCATAAAGTCCCATCTAACTTCAATATTTTTCCACAAAACCGCGCCGTATGTTGCGCGGCGGGCTGTCGTGCTCTGCAAAAAGCTCGGCAAAAAAACGGACAAAGTCAAGCTCCGGCCGTCTGCAATTCTATTAAAATAATCTCCGGCCTGTTGTTGAAGCGAAACGGGAAAATGCTGTTGCCTATGCCGCGGCTGACAATCATTTTCGTTTTTCCCTCGAAAAACAGTCCCGCGTCATATTTCGGAAACAGCCCCTGATTCGGAGCCGCCAGACCTCCTATAAACGGCAGGCGGAACTGACCGCCGTGCGCATGGCCGCTCAGGACAAGATCCGCATTGCAGGTTACGTAAATCTCAAACAGCTCCGGTCGGTGGGAAAGCAATAAAGTAAAGCCGTCATCCTTGTCAGCAAGCGCTTTCAGCTGCGACTCCATTATCGCCTCTTCGTCATGGAATAAGTAGTCGGAGCTGAAGCTCGGGTCCTTTACGCCGATAAGAGTGATTTTTTCGCCATCTCTCTCCACTTCCGTCTTTTCGTTTTCGAGCACGGTTACACCGAGCTTTATTAAACCGGTCTTTAAAGCGTCATATTCCGATACCCTCGCCTCGTGATTGCCGGTGACATAGTAGCAGGGTGCGATTTTGACCGCTTCGCCCGCAAAGTGCAGTGCCGCGGCAACGTCGGTTTTTCGGGAATCTATCAAATCTCCCGTTATAGCAATAATATCGGGCTTCGCCTCTCTCAGCATATTAAGAAGAGTTTCATTGTCTTTGCCGATTTCGGTGTTGTGCAGATCCGAAATATGCGCGATTTTGCAGCCGTCAAACGCTCGGGGCAACCGCTCGCTCGAAACCGTGTATTTGTTGAGCTGCAGCGCCGTGTTGCCCCAAATTATCCAAAGAATCAACGCCGTAAGCAGAGCCGAGACAACCGCGAGGGCGATTATCGGCTTTTTCTTTTTTGCAGTCATCGGACATCCCTCCCGACGGTCAGTATAGCATGAATTTGTGAATTTTTTGCATTTTTTGAGAAATTATCGGCGTCTGTTGCCGAGAGTCCGTGTTTTTCAGACCCGATTTGCGGTGAATATCTGCTTTTCGTCTGCGATTTTTTCCACAAATCCGCGCGGGATGTTGCAATGCGAAAGAAAAAATTTATACTTGTTTGGCTTTAAAAGAAGAATTATTCCCGTATAAATATTAATTCCGCACAATCTACGTTATAATTACTAAATAATCACATGAAACGGAGGCTTGCCAATGTCTACCTGGGAGGAGCTCAGGCAGGAGTGCCTGAACTGCCGCAAGTGCGGTCTGTGCCAGACGCGCACGAATGTTGTTTTCGGCGTCGGAAAAGAGGACGCGGAGGTCATGTTTATCGGCGAGGGACCCGGTCAGCAGGAGGATCTCAAAGGCGAGCCGTTCGTCGGGCGCAGCGGTCAGCTGCTCGACAAATTAATGGCGACCGTTGACCTGTTCAGGGACAGGAATATCTATATCGCGAACACCGTCAAGTGCCGCCCGCCGCAGAACCGCGATCCCCTGCCAGAGGAGCAGGAGGCGTGCTCCGCATGGCTCGACAGCCAGATAGCCCTGATGCGCCCGAAGATAATCGTCTGCGTCGGCAGGATATCCGCCCAGAGATATATCTCGAAAGACTTTCGCGTCACAAAAGAGCACGGACTCTTCTATGACCGCAACGGTATACTCTATATGGGCACTTTCCATCCGGCGGCGCTGCTCCGCAATCCCAATCAGAAGCCCGCGGCGTTCGAGGATTTTATTGCCCTGCGCGACAAGATAAACGAAATCTGCGACCACACCTACTGAGCCAATCGCCGCTTGAGCGGTTGAAATATACTTAACGGCACGAGCCGAATTTTTGAAGAAAGGATCGATTTCAATGCAGCAGAAGTTTCTTGAAAAGACTCTGGGACAGCAGATCGCCGATATGGCGGCAAAGTACCCGGACGACAACATGATCGACTACACTGACAGGGACTACTCCAGAACATGGAAAGAGTTCAACGACGAGTGTGAGACGATAGCCAGAGGCTTCATGGCACTAGGCCTTAAAAAGGGTTCACACATTTCCATCTGGGGCACAAACGTGCCCGCATGGCTGCTAACCTTTTTCGGAAGTGCAAAAATGGGCGGTATACTTGTTACCGTCAACACCAGCTATAAAGTTTTCGAGCTCGATTATCAGCTCAAGCAGTCCGACTCCGAGGCGATAGTCCTCATTGACGGCTACAAGGGCACGAGCTATATCGATATAATAAACGAGCTGTGCCCGGAGCTTGAAAGCTGCGAGCCCGGCAAGCTTAAGAGCCGCAGACTGCCTCTTTTAAAGAGCGTTATCTACGCGGGTGAGGGCGAGTGCCCGGCGGGCATGGTCGACTGGAAAGATCTCTATACTCTCGCCGAGCAGACTCCGGTCGAGGAGTTCGAGGCGGTACGCGACTCGTGCGACTGCCACGAGGTCGTCAATATCCAGTACACCTCCGGCACGACCGGCTTCCCCAAGGGCGTTATGCTCACCCACTACAACATTCTCAACAACGGCCAGACGATAGGCGACGGCATGAAGTTCACCCATGAGGACAGACTGTGCATCACCGTTCCGTTCTTCCATTGCTTCGGCATGGTGCTCGCGCTCATGTCCTGCATCTCCCACGGAACGCCCTTTGTGCCTATCGATATGTTCAACGCCAAAAAGGTCATGGACGCGCTCGTGACAAAGCACTGCACCGCAGTCCACGGCGTGCCGACGATGTTCATCGCTATGCTCGAGCACCCGGACTTCGACAAATATGATTTCTCTCATATGCGCACGGGCATAATGGCAGGCTCGCCCTGCCCGATAAAGACGATGTACGACGTCAGCGAGAAGATGAACATGCGCGATATTGTCATCGTTTTCGGTCAGACCGAGGCGGCGCCTGGCTGCACAATGACAACGACGGAGGATTCCCTCGAGACGCGCTGCGCGACGGTCGGCAAGGCATTCCCCGGCGTCGAGTGCAAGATAGTTGACCCCAATACGGGCGAGACTCTGCCCGCGGGCGAGATAGGCGAATTCTGCGCGCGCGGCTACAACATAATGAAGGGCTACTACAAGATGCCCGAAGCCACCGCACAGGCGATAGACAAGGACGGTTGGCTCCACTTCGGCGACCTCGCGGTCTGCGACGAGAACGGCTACTACAAGGTCACGGGCAGGCTCAAGGATATGATAATCCGCGGCGGCGAGAACATCTATCCCAAGGAGCTCGAAGAGTGCCTCTACCATAATGACCGCGTCAAGGATGTTCAGGTCATCGGCGTGCCGAGCAAGAAATACGGCGAAGAGGTCTGCGCCTGCGTCATCCTCAAAGAGGGCGAGGACATGACCGAAGATGAGATCAAGGCTTACTACAAAGAGAACGTCGCGTTCTTCAAGATACCTAAATATGTCTGGATAATGGACGAATTCCCGATGACCGCGAGCGGAAAAATCCAGAAATTCGTTCTGCGCGACATGGCGGTCGAAAAATATTCGCTTCAGAGCGACGACTCAATAGAAACTGCGTAAAAGAATATTACGAAAGGATCTGTTATGATGAAACTATCATTTTCAACCCTCGGCTGTCCGCGCTGGACGCTGAAAGAAATAGTTGCGACTGCCAAGGATTTAGGCTTCGGCGGCGTGGAAATAAGGGGTATAGGCGACAAGATAAACGCGCTCGAAATCCCCGAGTTTTCGGACGCCGAAATCGAGCAAACGAAAGAAAAAATCGCTCAGACTGGGCTTGTCATTCCCTCGCTGACCTCGGGCGCAACGCTCGCCGTGCGCGACAGGGCGCAGGACTCGTTCTTTGAGGCGTGCGGCTACATTGACCTTGCGAGAAAGCTCGGAGTAAAATATATCCGTGTCATGGGCACGGGTGAGCCGCATATCACAGTCGGCGATTTCACGCTCGGCGCAGGGCTCTACCGCCAGCTGTGCGAATACGGCGCAAAAAGGGGTGTCACTCCGCTTATCGAGACCAACGGTGACCTCTCGAGCTCAAAGGCGATGCTCGCTTTCCTCGACAGAGCCGGCAGCGACAACTGCGGCGTACTCTGGGATGTCCACCACACGGTGCGCTTCGGCAGTGAGAGCCCTGTAGAGACTTTTGCGGCTCTCGGCACTTATGTCAAGCATGTTCACTTGAAGGACTCCGTCATGCGCGGCTCAAGAGTCGAATACCGTATGATGGGCTACGGCGACGTGCCCGTCACGGACGCTGTGACGCTGCTCGACAGAGCCGGCTTCGACGGCTTCTTCTCCCTCGAATGGGTCAAGCGCTGGAACCCCGACCTTCAGGAGCCGGGCATAGTCTTTGCCCACTACAAGAACTACATGGACTCGCTTCCGGAATAAACTTAACGGGACTGCGGATAGCAGTCCCGTTTTTTTATATCAGTTCAAATTCAATATCATCTTTCGGCTTCTTATAAAACACCATACACCAATCCGGCTCATATTCTGGTTCATAATACAGTGACGAGCAAGCAGTTCGCCCGCTCGCCGATGATGTGACGATGACGGTCGGTCCGTCCGCGCCGCCGATAATGCCTATTGCCGACGCCGCTTTGCCGCGGGGCGCGAGAATCCCGCGCGGTTTTTCCGGCTTTGAACGGTCATTTACGGATATCTCATCCATCGGAATTTCCGGCGAGATATCATAATTCATTATTGTACACAGCGGCGGTTCTTTTTCGCCGGTATGCCGCAGCTTTGAAAACTTCTGCTGTTCGACAGCCGTAACCGTCAGCGTATGCTTTTTTCCGGTCACGGGATTTATAAATTCTGTCTTGTCGCCGGGGCGATTCGCCTTGAAATGCGCTCCCGGGACGGGTATCTTTTCCGCGCGAAGTTGCAGGGTCAGGGAATCTGATTTTTTCGGTTTTCTGCCGCGCCACGGGATACTCATCCTCACTGCAAGCCAGCAAAAAGATTTATCGAGCCCGTATCTGTCGAGCAGAGCTTCCGCCGCATCACCGCCGTCGGGGAAGAGCGGATTCCAGCAGTCGGAGCTTGAAAACTCCATGTCGCTTTTTCTGCCGCCGAATTGAATTGAACCTGATATATCGCTGTTCAGCGGATTTTCAGCTTCTATTTCAGCCTGCTGCTCGTCTGAAAAGCCGTCACAATCGCTGTTTTCATCGAGTCCGAATTTTTCTATAAACTCACGAAAGCTGTCAACGCTCACTTTCTTGAATATATCTGCAACAAGTCCCTTGCCGCAAAAATATACAGACGGCACGAGCCATTCTTCACCGCCCCAAGTGAAGCTTTTGTTGACTGCAATTTCTTTTCCCGCGCGGTCGCGACCGAAGTGGCCGTATAGCGAGCCCTGATAAAAGACCTTGTATTTTTTCTCCATATCAAAACCTCATCATGTTCCCGAGCTCGAGCGACCCGTCGGCGCGCTGCAGCTCGGACGAGTTGGAGAAGCGTATCGGCTTGCCGTTTTCGAGCGGCGTTTCTATGCGGACAAAGAGCGACTGCCCGTCGTCTATGCTTATCTGCGCCGAGAATACTGCGCTCTTTCCGGGCATGAGGCGGCAGAGCTTTTGATTTTCCGCTTTAGTCCACTGCGCATTTTTCTCGTTTCCGACGCCGAAAGACACGCCGAGATCATAGTATATCGGGGCGACGCCCGTATTTTTTATCGTGACAAAAGCATAGGTTCTGCCGAAAATTTTCATCACTCTCGCGTCTGTGACAGTAAAATCATAGCCGAGAGCCGCCGAAGCTGTTTTGGCGCGCTCGATTTCGTCCGCGCCGAGATTTTCTTCAAACGCGCCCGCCATCATCAGCCACGAGCAGTGGGTCACATTGACGCACTCGGAGTAGTCCTGATATCCGTCGAGCGGCGCGCCGGACAAGAACGCCGACTGCCCCTCCGGGCGGAACTCGCCGCCGATTGGCTGATTTTTCCAGACCCCGGTCTGATGCGCTTTTTTCATCTTGGACATAAAATACCAGCTCTCGCCGTAGAGTGTCGAGTGGGTGAAAGAATCGTCGTGGAAGCCGATATTGCCGCCGCGCGTAGTGCCGGGAGTCCCGGGATAGCGGGTCAGAATGCGCGTAGTCTTGAAATTTTCCGCAAATGCGGAGATAATTTTTGCTTTCTGCTCTTTTGAAGCTTCGAGCTCCGGCAGGCAGACATGCCACTCGCCCCAGTGACCGAGAAGCCCCGTTGTGATATAGGCTATGCGGCGGTCGCCGTCGTATTCGCGTGCCAGCTCGCGCACAAAATCGCAGAGGATATCAATGAGCCTGCCGTCCGAATAGTCGGGGCACCAGCCTCCGCCGTATTCGTCATAGTGCTCTTTTTTTATACCCATATCCCAGATGAACTGCGGCACGGCTTTTTCGCCGATACCCGATCCGGGATAGTCGAGATAGACTCTGAAAACCGCCTGATTCCCGCGCGCCGATATCTCTTCAAGATACGGCTCAAGCCCCTCGCGGATAGTGTATTCGCCGCTGTCGGACATGAGCGCGGAGAGCGGAACATAGAACCACTCCATACTGTAAGGCACGCTGTCGGCGGCTCCGCCCTGTTTATAAAACGGCATGAAGCCTTTGAGCGGATTGCCGACCGCCTGCTCATATTCAAAATCATAGGCGGCAAAGCCCCCGAGCGGCGAGATACACAGCGAAAGCCCGAGTAAAAGCACAAATAGACGTGCAAAGAATTTCAAGAATCTTCTCATCGGCGTTTTCCTTTCAATATTGCTTTCTTCAATAAGTATAACATTCTTTCCGCCTTTCCTCAAGATAAAAAGAACCGGAGCCCAAACGAGCTCCGGCGAGAAAATATTTACTTTTTCGGTTTGACTGCGATCCATATCTCGCAGGTATAGTCAGGGTTCTGCACGTCCGCCGAGCGTATAACCGCACAGCAGAGCGAATACGCGCTGAAAATTAAACGGCGACGAACAGGCCTCTTTCGCCGCCCGCGCGTAATCCGTAGGCTCCGTGATGTGTTCCTCAATATAGTCTATCGCTTTGCTTATCCCTGTTATCCAGTCCATCCTTTCCCTCCCTGTGCAAGAACATTATAGAGCGAAGGAATTTTTTATTCCTGACTTTTTGTGCTCTCTTGTGTCAGGATATTATTCTTTCTTTTCAGCTTTCTCTCCCGAAGCTTCTCTATGCCAGTGCCAATCGCAAGACCGACGGCGGAGACGGCCGCACCTATGGGCAAGGTGATTAAATCGTCGAGGTTCACCGCTATATCGCCTGCGGAAACGCCCGTTGAAGCGGCGTTGGCGAGGGTGAAGGTCAGAAACGGAATGAGAGTGTACATAAGAGCGAGGATAGGCACCGTCCACCATTTTCTTCTGCCCCAATAGCCGTTTGCGCCTATGAGCAGCGAGATGACGAATGTGGTCAGCGGGATTGCGCCCCATATAATGAGCACGGCGTACGCGCCCGCGTCCGACCCGGAGACGGCGAGCCAGAAAAACGCGACCGACACCGCCCATATGACGAGATATGCGGCGACGAGCACGAGCTCTCCGAGTCTGCGGCGGCTCTTGACGACGTTTGTGCTCTCTTCGAGATAGTTGAGATAGTTGAGATCGTTTGACACGGTTTTTTCCTCCTTCAGCAGGCAGTCGAGGCTGACGGAATAGAGGCCGCTCATTCTTATGACGCTCACTATATCGGGATAGGTCTTGCCCGTCTCCCAATTCGATATGGTCTGGCGGCTCACGCCGAGCAACTCCGCCGCACTCTCCTGAGTCAATTTAGCCGCGTTTCTCGCGTCCCTGAGCTTCTTTCCGATATCCATCTGCCGCGCCTCCTTTTTTCGCTTTCAGTTTACGCAAAAAAACAGTCGTGTGTCTATCAAAAGCGTTTTACATCCGCGCATTTTCCGTGTCAAAATGCTTTTACATATCGATTATATCATGCCGCGCAGGCGTTTTCCATATTGAATTTTGGGTGCGGGGCTGTGTACCAATAAGTCCGTGCGAATTTTGCAGGTTATGATATTCGTCCCCACCGTGACATTAAGATAAACGAAAACCGCCTGAGGATTGACCCTCGGGCGGCTGCGGTTATTATTTTTCTATGCTGTTAAAAATCTCTTTCGCCGTCTGCGCGTCGGCGGCTATCTGGTCGCCGAGCGAATCGAGCGAATCGAAGACCCTTTCGGGTCGGATATATCTGAGCAATTTTACTTCGACATTTTTTCCGTAGAGGTCGCCGGAGAAGTCGGTTATACAGGTCTCGCTGCGCAGATCGTCGCAGGTGAACGACGGGCGGCGTCCGATGTTCGTAACCGCCGCATGCAGTTCTCCGTCTATCGGCACTGCCGAAGCATATACGCCGAACTTCGGGACGATAAAGCCCTCTGGGAAATGCTGGTTTATCGTCGGCGCGCCTATCAGCCTGCCGCGCCTGTCGCCGCTGACGACGGTGAATTTATAGGAAAATTCGCGCCCGAGCATGGAGTTTGCGTCTTCGATATTGCCCTCGGCGAGCGCGTTTCTTATCCTCGTCGAGCTTATCGCCGCGCCGTTATAGTCGGTGCGCTCCGCCACGGCGCACAAAATTCCGCGCGCCTTGCAGAGCTCTTCGAGGTCGCGGGAATCCGCGGCGGCGCTCTTTGCGAAGCGGTAATTATATCCGCAGCAGACAGCACCTGCGTTCAGTTCGCCGATTAAAATATCATTGACGAACTGCTCCGCCGACATATCGGCGATGCGCCCGAACGATATCTTTTTGACGGTTATGCCAAGGCTTTCGAGCATTTCGTCGCGCGCCTGCGGGGTCATCAGCTCCGGGGGAGCTCCCGCGCCGACAACTTTCAGCGGGTGTTCGTCAAAGACGAGGGCGCACGGCTCGAAGCCGTCTTTTTCAAACGAGAGAGCGAGGTCGAGCACAGCCCTGTGACCCCGATGGAGTCCGTCAAAGCTGCCCAGAGCAACCGATCGGCGCTGTGTCATTCCTGTCTCCCCTTTCAGATTACTTGCCTCTGAACTGCTGCTTGAGTCTCTTTTCTTTCGAAAGAATACGCTTTCTGAGTCTGAGCGACTTAGGCGTGACTTCAAGCAGTTCGTCGTCCTTTATGAATTCCATGCACTGCTCGAGACTCATCTCCGTATAGGGCACGAGGCGCAGCGCGTCATCGGAGCCCGATGCACGGGTGTTGGTCAGATGCTTGCTCTTGCAGATATTGCAGACTATATCCTCATTCTTGGCACATTCGCCGACTATCATACCCTCGTAGACTTCGACGCCCGCGGGGATGAACAGCCTGCCTCTGTCCTGAGTGTTGAACAGACCGTATGCGGTGCTCACGCCGGTCTCGTGAACGACTATAGAGCCGCGCTCGCGGGTGACTATCTCGCCTTTGTAGGGCTCGTAGCCGTCGAACAGTTGGTTCATGATACCGTTGCCGTTTGTATCGGTGAGGAACTCGGCGCGGTAGCCGATGAGTCCTCTCGACGGGATGCGGAACTCAAGATGAGTTGCGCCGCCGTCGCGCGTGCCCATGTTGACAAGCTCGCCCTTGCGGGAGCCGAGCTTCTCTATAACTGCGCCGACATACTGCTCTGGAACTTCGACTATGAGCAGCTCCATAGGCTCGCAGGTCTTGCCGTTTATCTCTTTGAGAATGACCTTCGGGCGCGAAACCTGGAACTCGTAGCCCTGACGGCGCATGGTCTCAATGAGAATTGACAGATGCAGCTCGCCGCGTCCGGAAACTTTGAAAGTATCGGTAGAATCAGTCTCTTCAACGCGCATGCTGACGTTCGTCTCGACCTCCTTGAACAGGCGGTCTCTGATATTTCTCGAAGTAACGAACTTGCCCTCGCGGCCCGCGAACGGGCTGTCGTTGACCATGAAGTTCATGGATATCGTGGGCTCGTCTATTTTTATGAAAGGCATCGGCTCGATGCAGTCCGGGGAGCAGGCGGTCTCGCCGATATTTATGTCGCTGATACCGGAGATGCAGACGATATCGCCCGCGGCGGCGGAATCGACCTCGACACGCGAGAGTCCCTCAAACTGATAGAGGCGCGACACCCTGACATTCTCCTGAGTGCCGTCCGTTTTGCAGAGCACTATCGGCTCGTTCTTATTGACCCTGCCGCGCTCAACTCTGCCGACGCCTATTCTGCCGATATAATCATCGTAGTCAAGGCTCGTGAAGAGTATCTGAAGCGGGGCATCGACATCGCCGTCGGGAGCTTCGATATGCTCGAGAATTGAGTCGAGCAGCGGGCGCATATCACCCGAGCGGACATTGGGATCGAGCGAGGAATAGCCGTCTCTTGCCGAAGCGTAGACAACGGGGAAGTCAAGCTGATCCTCCTCGGCGCCGAGGTCGATGAACAGATCAATGACCTCGTCAACGACTTCTGCGGGGCGCGCGTTGGGTCTGTCGACCTTATTGATAACAACGAGGACTTTCTTCTTGAGCGCAAGAGCCTTCTTGAGGACGAAGCGCGTCTGGGGCATGCAGCCCTCGAACGCATCGACGAGCAGAAGCACGCCGTCGACCATCATGAGTATACGCTCGACCTCGCCGCCGAAATCGGCATGGCCGGGAGTGTCAACGATATTGATTTTCACGCCGTTATAATGGACGGCGGTATTCTTTGAAAGTATTGTTATTCCGCGCTCACGCTCAAGGTCGTTTGAGTCCATGACCCTGTCCTGAACCTGCTCATTGGCTCTGAATATGCCGCTCTGCTTGAGCATCTCGTCAACGAGGGTAGTCTTGCCGTGGTCGACGTGCGCTATTATGGCTATATTTCTTACGTCTTCTCTCTTTGCCAAAAGAATTCACCCATTCCTGAAAAATTTGTGATGATAAAAGTTGAAAGCGGTCTGCGGATGGTCGTTTTTCCGTCAGCGCGCACAAAAACAAGAGCGCATCTTTGTGCGTCCTGACGAAAAAACCCCCGTCAAACGACCGCGCCGCCGCCAAATACGGCAGAAATATAAAAGCTTCTAAAAAGCACTATTTCGGCGGAACATAAAAGTTCCGCCGAAAATGAGTGTATGTTTTGATTATTCGCCCTTCATCTCAAGGAGCTTAACCTTACCCTCATAGGAAGCAACGCTGACCTTGATGGAATCGGTGATAGCAGCCTTGATGTCGTCCTCAGTAACACCGAGCTCTTTGTAAGCATAATCAGTGGGCATGAAGAGATCGAGATCCATGATATCCGGAAGACCCATGGGATTGATACCGCTGTCGATGCCCTTCTCGGCATACTCCTTGACAACGCCCTTGAGTCCCATTCTCATCATCCACGGCGGGATGCCGATGATCTTTCTGTTATCGCCCATGCCTCTTGCGGCGTAGACTATCTTGAGGAACGGAGCCCACTTCATGTTGTAGCAGCTGATGGGCCATGCCTTTGCACCGGTGCTGCGCTCAGCCGCGCCGACGATGGACTCACCGACCTGGCGGACTGTAAGCATTGCTGTACCGCCTCTGGGATAGAGGGTGCAGGGAAGCTTGTCCATTCTCTTGATCTGCTCGATAAGGATAACCCAAACGGGCTTTCTGCCGGGCTGAGTGCCGAAGATGTAGGGCAGCTCGAGAACGGCAACATCGAAGTTGTCATCGGCATAGGAGAAAGCGACGTTCTCCTGGTCGATACGGCTTCTGATATAGGGGTGCTTCTCGCAGAGCTTCATATCCGGACGCTCTTTGGCAAGGTAGGAGAAGTAAGAGCCGAGGATAACGGCCTTCTTGTAACCGAGCTCCTTGCAGATGGGAAGAAGTCTCTTGAGGGGAGCGATGTTGTACTTGTAGTAAGCATCGTAAACGGGTGCGGGGAACTCGACTCTCTCGTCGACGCCTGCGGCGAAAACGAAGCAGTCGCAGCCGGCCATAAGCTCTCTGATCTCATCGTCGGTCTTCTCGTAGATATTGCACATTACGATCTCCATCTCCTCGGGGATGGGAGCTCCTTCGGGAAGGGGCGGAAGAGCAACAGACTTAACGCTGTGGCCTCTGTCAATGAAAATACGTGCTGCGGCGCTGCCGAGAAGGCCGGTGCCGCCAATCATAAATACCTTCATTTTGTTTACCTCCAATTTATTTGCATTTGCTTTTTTATTATACTTTTTATATCGGTAATAGTCAAGCGATAAACGACAAAAAAGTGTACTAAAGTACAAAAAATTCCGACGCTTTCTTTGTGTAAAAAATCATCGCTCCTGAATTTCCTTGCCGCTCAGGTGCTCTATATCTATTTCATACATCCGCACAGCCTTTCCCGAAGCGGCGATTTCCTCGTCCGCAAGGCGCTCGTCGGGATAGTATTTCATTGCAAGGCGCTTTACCAAAATCAGCGTCTGAGCGCGGCCTTCAATGACGCGGCACCTGCCGAACACGACGGCGCTGCGCATAAACGGCGCCCATGCCTCTTTCCGGATAATCTCATCCCCGTAAGCCGTGAAGCACACTTTATCGCATTTATTTATCGAGTCTGCCTTGTGACCCGCCTTTGCGCCGTGGAAATATATCTTTCCCGCCTCTTCGTCATAGAGATAGTTTATCGGTATCGCGTAAGGATATCCGCCGTCGCCGTTGACTGCGAGCACTCCGCGGCGGGCGGAGCGCAAAATTTCTTTTGTCACTTCTTCGCCGAGAGCGTTTTTAATTCTGCGAACAGGTCTGAACATAATATCGTCTCCGGTGATTTTTGAATTTATTGTAGCATAAGCACGCGTGAAAATCTATAGAGAAACGCCCGAAGAGCGTCTGAACTCTCCGGGCGTCTTTTATAGTTTTATATCAGAGAGCTGTTATCAGTCCTCTTTTTTCCTCTTTGCAGAGCAGCCGATAACGAATGCCGCGCCTGCGAATGCAATGAGCATTACGGGAGCTGCCGCACCGGTGTTCGGCACTTTGCTGTCGCTGTCGGGCTTATTGGTCTCGGGCTTCGTCGAGGGGACTATCGGGCTCGCGGGATCTGAAGGATCGAGCGGCTCGCCCGGATTCGACGGGTCTGAGGGCTCTTCCGGCTTCTCGGGCTTTCCGGGCCAATGGGGCAGACCGGGGATTTCGGGAAGCTCAGGCAGGTCGGGAAGACCGGGCTTCTCGGGCTTCTCGGGCTTTTCGGGATTCTCGGGCTCTTCCTTCTCTGCCTTTGAGAGCGCGAAGGAGTCGATTCTCGTTGCGCCGTCCTTCGCCTCATCGTCGAGCATATAAGCGTCGAAATAGAGCTTGCTGCCGTCGATGGTTATCGCAGAGAACACTGCGCTGTGGGCATCGTAGATAGCCTCGGCTCTCGGGAAGAGCTTGTCAGTATCCTTGACATCCTTGGTCTGGTAGTCCTTGACACCCGCGCATGCGCTGATGACATAGACGGTGCCCTCGGGATTGAGCTTGGCGGTGTACTCTCTGCCGCCGAAGGTTATCTTCTGCTCCTCAGCCTTGACAACTTTATTGTTGTCCATGACATCGGTGCGCAGATAGACATGATCGTGACCCTGGAGGACGATATCGATGCCGAGGTCGGGCATGAGTCCGCAGAGCTGCTTGCGCATAGCCTTGACATCCTTGTCGTCATAGTGCGAGCCATTGGAATAGAGCGCCTTGTGGAGAACGACTATCTTCCACTGAGCGTCGCTTGCCTGGGCGTCCGCCTTGAGCCATGCGAGCTGATCGTCGCTGAGCGCCTTATCCTCGCTGAGGTTATTGGTGTTGAGGACGATGAAATGAGCGTTGTTGTAATCATAGGAATAGAACACGCCGCTCTCTCTGTCCTGATCGACCGTCTCGGGCAGGACGAAGTTCTGGTCGAGCATATATCCGCTCTTCTCATGGTTGCCCGCGGTGGGCATGATAGCGGTGCTCTTGATGTTCTCAGAGGCATTGAAGAACCACTGCCACTGTTTGAAGTGCTTGGTGTAATCGACCTGGTCGCCCGCGCTGGCAAAGAACTTGCCCTCGGGGAACATCCTGAGCGCGGTATCGACTACCTTGCCCCATGTGCCGTACTGAACAGCGTTCTGCGACTGCTCGTCGCTGACATGGAAGAAGGTGAAGGAATCGGAATTGTCCGCGGTCTCGATTATACCCGTACCGCTCCACCAGCCGTACTTTGCATCGCCGACTCTGTAGCAATACTTCGTGCCGGGCTTGAGACCGGTTATGGTCGCGGTGTGGCGGTTGACATTGATGCCGTAGGAGATGAATCCGATAATGCCGAGATCGACGCCGGGATACTCTCTCTTGACGAGCTCGGAGGTCGTGCTGACCTTGACTCCCTTGGGAAGCTTATCGGTGAAGGTCGGATTCTCCGAATACTCGGCTATCTGAATGTCGGAATTTTTGAGGCTGTACTTTGTATACCAGTTGATGCTTCTCTCGGTCGATGCGTCGCCGGTGAAAGTTGTGCCTATATTCGAGGGCAGGCGCATATTGTCCTGCGTTACCTCGGGCTCGACGGGACCGTCATAGACGAGAGTCACATCGAGGTCGGACTTCACGTCGGGGTTAGTGTCCTCAACGAGGCTGCGAAGCATTCTGCCGATAGTGTAGCCGATGCTGTCATACTGGCTCTGGGTCATATACTCATCCATAACGACGGTGTTGAGTATATTGCGCAGGCTGCTGTACTTCTCGGGCAGGAGGTTGAGCACGCTGTAAATAACGTTCTCATAGCTCGGGTTGCCGCGGAAGATAATCTGCATGATGATATCGGTCACAACGCCTATGGGGCTGGTGACAGAACCGGCGGGGAAGAGCTTGCCGGGGTTGAACTTGAGGGTGGAGAGGATCTCTCCCTCGATAACGTCGTCAAGCAAGGTGTCGATAAGGAAGTTCAAAAACTCCTTGGCACCGTCTCTGTTCTCAAAATAGTCGAGAACATCGTTCATGAACTTGTCGTCGCTGATATCCTCGTTGGCGTTGTAAAGAGTGTAAAGAACGGTGTAAGCGGCATCCTCAAAGGTGCCCTTCTCGTTCTTGCTCTCCATGCCCATAGCCTCATAGAACTTTGTGCATTTATAATCAGAGACCTGATAGTTGAGAGCCTTTGTGACTACGCCGTCAATGACCTCCATAACATGGTCGGAGTTATTGATATAAGCCTCGTCGACCTGCGTGCACAGATCCTTGATGAAGCTCATAATGTTGCTGCTGACCGTAAATATCTCAACGCTGCCGACCTCGAAGCCGTTCGTGCCGAGCGCGTCGATGATTATCTTTTCAAGGTCGATTCCCGAAGCCTCGAGATATGCATAGAGTCCGCCAGCCTCCTGAATGTCCTCGAAGATGCCGGAAAGGGCATTGTCGATCGAGGTCATAGCGAAGTTGTGGAGATCGCCGGGGCCATAGGTCTTGAAGAACGAGAAGCTGTTCTTATAGGGCTGGGCATAAGTCTTAGACGTACCGTTGGGGAAGTTGACAACAATGGGTCCGTCCTCGTCAATGTCGTGGGACTTCGCATCGCAGATTATCTTGCCGTCCTGAGTGTTGTCAAAGGTGACGGTTCTGAACTTGTTCGGGAAGCCCGAAAGAGATGTGGTCTCGATATCATAGAGAGTCTCGCCGTTGTCGCTGACATGGGAGGCTATATCGGGAGTGTGGAGATGTCCGCTGAAGGTGAAGTGCATACCTGCGTCTGCGAGAGTCTCGGCGCACTCCATCCAATCGTCGAGCACGAAAGCGAAGAACAGCTCAGGCTCGATGGTCATGTGCGGCGCGAAGTTGTGGTGACCCATGCCGATGATGGTCTCGCCGTTCTTCTTCGCCTTTTCGCACTGCTTGAGCACCCACTGCATGAGCTCGGGGGTGATGCTGCCCGCGGTCTCCTGAACATCGTCGCCCTTGGCGGTGACATCGGACGAATACTTGTTGGTATCCATGACGATGAGTCTGTAGCCGCCCTTGAGGCTTATAGCGTAGGAGAGCTGACCCGCCTGACCTGTGGTGGGGGTGAAGACATCTTCTTTTTCGTCCGTCACAAGGTCGCGTCCGAGATTCTTATAGATCTCGCGGAACGCCTCGGGAGAGGTGACTTCGCCGGACTCTTTGACGCCGTTTTTGAATGTAACGCCGTTATAGTTGTTGACATCGTGGTTGCCGTTTACAACGATGACCTGTATTCCGCTCTCCTTTTCAAAGGCTTCGAGCTTTGCGGCAAGAGCCTTGTGACCCGCCAGCTCACCGTTGAGGGTCAGATCGCCGGGAAGGAACACATAGTCGCTCTTCTCCTCAGCGGCCTTGTCGAGAGCCGCTGTCAGGAGCGCGTCAACCTCGTTGTGCTGACGGGAGCCTTTGTCGTTCCATTCGTTGTAGGCTTCGCTGAATCCGTTCTTTGTGTCCCCGGTTCCTTTTTCGGAATCAGCAAAATAGTGAATGTCGGAGATGGATGTGACTTTGAGCTTGCCCTTCTCGGTCTGCGCAAAGGCACTGAAAACTCCGGTCGGGAGGGCGGCAAGGACGAGGGTCATGCAGACTATAACTGCAATGATGCGTCTTGCCAGTCTTCCTTTGTTTTTCATTTCGTTTCCTCCTTTTTTCTGGTTTTATATTAAATAAAAACGAAAATGCTTAATCCTCCGAGCCGTCCGTCTGCTCGGCTATGCCGAGATATGCGTCCGCCTCGGCGGCGTCCATGCTCTCGATTCCCTTGAGCTTGCCCGCCATGATACGGTTTCTGTCCTGCGCGGCGACAAGGGTGCGCCCCGCCTCGTCTATCTTTTTCTTCGCCTTGTCGAGCACATCGCCGAACTTCTCATACTGCGCCTTGGCGACGGAGAGCAGACGGCGGACTTCGTTCGCCTTCTCGTTTATCGCCACGGCTCTGAAGCCCATGGAGAGAGAATTGAGAAGCGCTGTTATTGTAGTCGGTCCCGCTATCATAATGTTATATTCGCGCTGGATGCGCTCGGCTATTCCTGTGCGCGAGGACGCGATTTCGGCGTAGAGTCCCTCGGTCGCGAGATACATTATCGCAAACGGGGTCGTCGCCGGAACATTTATGTATTTGGTGACGAGCTTCGCCTCGCTCAGGACTCTGTCCTCAAGAGCCTTGCGCGCCTTGGCGACTTCTTCGGCGTCCGCGCTGTCCGCGGCGGAGCAGAGGCGCACATAGTCCTCCATCGGGAACTTCGAGTCAACGGGGAGATAAGCGTCCGCGCCGCCGTCTCCGGCAGGGATGCGGATAGCGAACTCGACGCGCTCGGAGCTGCCCGGACGGGTGGCGAAGTTTTTCTCGTACATATTGGGTATCGTCTGGTCGAGTATGCCCTCGAGCTGGACTTCCGCCCATGTGCCGCGCGCCTTGACATTTGTCAGCACGCGGTTTAAGTTCGTGACATTTGTTGTAACACCGGTCGAGAGCTCTTTCATCTCGCCGAGCGATTTGTAGACATTTTCGAGCTGCTCGGAGACGGTCTTGAACGAGCTGTCGAGTCGGGTAGTGAGAGTCGAGGAGAGCTTCTCGTCGACGGTTGCGCGCATCTCATCGAGCTTTTTCTCGTTGCTCTGCTGCATTTTTTCTATCGACTCTGCAATAATTCTCGACTGTCTGTCGTTTTGTTCTATGTTATTGCGGCGGATAGTGTCGAGCGACTTCGAGAACATATCCGTCAGCTGCTGCTGATGCTTGAAATTCGCCTCGGTCATGAGCGCGAGACGCTCGTTCATCTTATCGAGCGATTCGGTGAGCTCGGAGCGCATGTCCTTCTGATTGCCCGCGCTCTCTCTGCGGCTGCGCTCGAACTCATCGCGCAGCTGACCCTCGAGCGAGCTGACTTTATGCTCAAGCTCCTTTATTTGCCCATCCTGCGCGGAGGGGCGGTTGAGCTTCGTTATAACAATAACGAGCAGCACGGCGCAGACAGCCGAAAGAGCCGCCGCGATATATAAAACAGCGTTCATAATTCCGATCTCCAAAATCTGTAAGATATGATAAAGAATTATAACAGATTTTTAAAAAAATTGCAACATTTATACAGATATATTTTTAACAATAAAAATTTTTTGAACAATATTATATTTGCCGGATAATATTTGCAACTAACGGTTGATAACGGGAGTGGTTTTATGCTACTATATAATGTATCTGAAAGGGACTGCATGTCCCGAAAAAATTATGCCTCAGACCGCCCGCAGAATTTGTATAAATACGCCGGCGTTTTCGATATACGGAGGAAAAGCATGAAAAAAATCACGAGAATAGTTTCAATATTTCTTGCACTCGCGCTGATATTCGCAGCCGCCGCCTGCGGCAAGGACGGCTCGGGCGCGGCGCTAAGCTATCCGATAGCAGCCCAGCCGGATTGCCTCGACCCGCAGATAGCGCAGGGCGCGGAGGCAAAGACCGTTGTGCTCAACTGCTTCGAGGGGCTTGTCCGTAAGGACGCGGAGGGCAAGTATTCCCCCGCCGCGGCAAAGAGCTGGAGCTATGACGCATCCTCCCTCACCTATACTTTCAAGCTCCGCGAGGACGCACGCTGGGTCATAATGAAAAAGGCGTTCAAGCCGATCCTCGGCGACAACATAGACAAGACCTTCGACTCCCGCGTCACAGCGGCTGATTTCGTTTTCGCGCTCAGGCGCGCGGTAGCCCCCGCAACGGGTGCGCCCGAAGCGCTGAGCCTCGGCGTCATAAAGAACGCAAAGAACATAATAAACGGCAAGATGTCCTCCGACAAGCTCGGCGTGCAGGCGGTCGGCGACTTTGAACTGCGCATAACGCTCGAAAGTGCTACGGACGAGTCGGTTTTTCTCGATCTGCTGACAAAGGCAATATGCATGCCCTGCAACGAGACTTTCTTCAACGCGACCAAAGGGCGTTACGGGCTCGACTATTCGACGCTCCTGTGCAACGGTCCGTTCTATCTCTCATATTGGCTGCACGACTCCGCACTGACTATAAAAAACAACGACGACTACACCGGACCTTTCCCGGCGAAGCCCGCGAGCGTGTCGCTCGTAATCGACAGCGACAACGAGCAGAAGCTCACTTCCCTGCTCGACGGCACTTACTGCGCCGCCCAGCTCGGCACGACTGCGCCCGATTCGTCCGATCTCTCCGTCACCAAGAGCTACGACACTGTTTGGGCTCTGTGTTTTAACTGCTCCGACGTGTCGCTCTCCAACGTGTCGCTGCGCCGCGCGCTCTGCACGGCGGTTGACTACAACTCGCTGACGCTCGAGAGCGAGGATATGCAAAAAACTTATTCTGTAATCCCGCCCGCCTGCTCTGTCGGCGAGGGAGCGGATCTTGGCAGCGAGCCCGTCAGCATTCTCGGCTACGACATGAACAGATCCGCCGGATACTGGGCTCAGGCGCAGAAAGATCTCACGGGCAAACTGAGCCTTGAGATAATCTGCCTGCCCGAGCACGAAAACGCCATGCGCCGCATGATACAGGGCTGGCAGAAAGTGTTCGGTCTGAGCGTCAATTTTACAGTCACTGCGCTCGACAGCGCGACTCTTTCCTCGCGCGTGCAGGACGGCGACTATCAGATAGCCCTGACCTCCATGTCCGCGGGCATAACGGACGCTGCAGGTTTCCTTTCGACGCTCACCTCGCAGGGGACGAACAACATAGTACGCCTCAGCGACGCGCAGTTTGACGCGTCCGTCAAGAACCTCAAGGCGCTGAGCGGCGCAGGACTCGTCAAGGCTTGCCGCAGCGCGGAGGGCAGACTGCTCTCGCTCGGCGCTGTGCTCCCGATGTTCATAACCCCGAGCTATTTTGCAACGGCGAAGGGCGTCAACGGCCTGAGCGTTGACCCCGAGAGCTCGGCGGTCGATTTTGTTTTCGTAACGGCAAAGGACTGACAAGATGAAAAAGGAAAATAAACTCAAATATATACTCCCCGAAAATCGGACGGTGCGCATTGTGCTCGCCGTCTTTTTCTGGTTATTGGCGGCGGCGTGCGCCGGATGCATATTTTGGCTTTCGAGCAAAGACGGCAACCAGTCGCAAAATATGAGTGACAGTGTGCGCGGAATTTTAGCCAAAATTCTCGGCTCGCCGCTCGGCAGCTTTATTGTGCGAAAATTCGCGCATTTCTTTGAATATGCGGCGCTCGGATTTCTTATCGGCTGCGCGCTTTTCCTCAGCCGCAGGCGTTTTTCTCCGATAACCGCGGTCATTTGCAGCGCCCTTTATTCAATCAGCGACGAGATACACCAGTATTTTGTTCCGGGACGAGCCTGCCGCATTTTCGATGTCGGAGTCGACACCCTCGGCGCGCTGACGGGCACACTCATCCTCGCCTTCATAATTCTTATTGTGAACTCAATTGCAATACGCAGAAAGGAAAAATATTCCGCGTAAATTTTTAGCATTTCTATTGTCGTTTTATAACAGTATATGATATAATAATGCTTATATAGAGACTTTTTGGCTGAGAGGTATATTCAATGGATCATAAAGAGGGGCTCATAGTCGGGCGCAACGCAGTGCTTCAGGCTCTCGAAAGCGGCAGAACGATAGACAGCGTGACCGTTGCACAGGGTCAGCGCGGCGGACAGGCAGGCAGAATAATAGACATCTGCCGCGAGCGCAAGATTCCCGTCAAATTTGCCGATCAGCGCAGGCTCGACCGCCTCTGCGACGGCGCGGCGCATCAGGGCGTTGCGGCATTTGCCGCGGCTCACGAATACGCCGAGATGGACGATATTTTCGCCCTCGCCGAGAGCAGAAACGAAAGTCCGTTCATAGTCGTGTGCGACTCGCTTGAAGACCCGCACAATCTCGGCGCTATCCTCAGAAGCGCGGAAGCAGCCGGAGTTCACGGGGTAATTATCCCGAAACGCAACTCCGTGACCCTCAACTACACAGTCGCAAAGACCTCGGCGGGCGCTATTGAATATGTCCCTGTAGTAAAAGTCGCGAATCTCCCCGCCGCCATCGACGAACTCAAATCGCGCGGCGTCTGGATATTCGGCGCGGACATGGACGGCACGGATTACACCGCCCTCGACTACAGCGGCAGCATCGCTCTCGTCATCGGCTCCGAGGGCAAGGGCATAGGCCGCCTCGTGCGCGAAAAATGCGATTTTATCGCCTCATTGCCGATGCGCGGCAAAATAAATTCTCTAAACGCCTCCGTCGCGGCGGGAATCCTCATGTTCGAAGCGGCGAAACACAGAAACTGACTTTTATCCGATTCAGTATATACAATTGGGGTGAGATGAGTGGAAAACAGATCTTCCGATAAGCGGAGCAAGATTTCACTTGACAGAGTTCTCCGCGAGGTGGCGGAGCTTGAAAACAGCCGCGGCGAGCCGGACAGGATCTGGTCGCTGAGCGACATAGACGATTTGTTGGCGAGTACGGATACCGATTCCACGGCACCTGCCGACGAGGACGACACCGAGCTTCTGTCAAGCATCCAATACTATGAAGGCAGATACTCTGACGATGATACGCCGTCGGAGTCTGAACCCGTATACAATCAGCATGGAACCGAAGGACCGAAAGATCAGGCGGATTCGGATCCAGAGATTGCCGCCGAGCCGGAACCCGAGATTCCGTCGGTCGCGGCTGAGGCTGCCACAGAACCAGAAATTGAAGAATCCGCCGAATCCGACGATGCGGAGCAGACTGGCAAAGAATCTGACGAAGTCGAGGAGGCAGAAGAATCCGCAAGCGAAATATCTTCCTCAGAGTTGAATACGTCCGAAGAGCCTGTGGACGAAACTTCTTCTGAAGAGCCAGCAAGCGAAGAGACGGCGGAAGCTCCTGCAGAGCCGGAAAAAGCCGAAGCGGCACAGGAATGTGCCGATGAAGCCGAGCCGGAAGTCGGAGAAGCTCCGATCGAGGAAGCTGCCGCCGATGAGAGCGCGGATATATACTCCGATTCAAAGCTTGAGCTGTCCGTTGTAAAAGCCGACGGCGAAGATGATGATATTCACGAATCTGACAACGAAGTTGATACAGACGAATCGGACGAATCAAATGAATCCGATGAACCTGATAACAGCGATAACATTCTGACGCTTCACGGCGAGGAAGAAAAGCCCGCGGCGGAAGAGCCGCAGGCCGAGGACGAAGCCGAGAAAAAGCCGACGGTAGAGGAGCTTTTCGGTGCGCCCGCGTCGAGATATTTCGGCGAGCCGACCGAAGAGCCGGAAGAGGACCCCGAACGTGAGAGCCGCGCCATACCCGGTCTGTTCGGCGACACAGTTGTGTTCGGTCCGATGAAATCCCTATCAGAGCCGACGCAGAGCAAGCCGGACGATGAATATAAAACAAAGCTCATGGCTGCAATCGGCTCGGCAAAAGCACCGCAGAGCGCCGAGACGATAGAGAAACCCGGCGTTATCTTAAAGCGCGGTCCGCTCTCCGAAACATCGGGGCTCGAGCCCCTGCCGCAGGTCATTCCCGCCGAAGAATTTGTCGGTTCAGGGGACGATAAATCCGCGTCGATAGAAGATCAGCCTTTCACGAATCCCGCCGCCGGCAATCAGCCGGAGGAGGAGCAGATGATGCTCAGCGGCTTCGGCGAAGAACCGGAGACCGAAAAGATAGACGAAGACGAGCTCCGCAATGAGCTCGACAAAAAGAGGGCGGAAAAGAAGAAAAAGTTCGTCCTGCTCAGCGGTCTCGGCGACGATGAGCCGCAGGAGGACGAAAACCTGCCCGAAGAGAAAGAGGACGAACCGGAGAAACAGCCCGAGAAAAAGAAAAAGCACTCCGAGAAAGCTCCTCTCGAATATGAAAAGCCCGAACAGCGCGGAAGAGTCTATAACAGTCTCAAGAACGCCGCATCGCAGTTCAAGACCTCGGTTATCGGTCTGTGTGTGCTCGAAGGCGTGTCGCTGCTTCTGCTGCTCGTGCCGAAAATTCTCGAGTGGGCGGCGATAGACGCACCCGCGTTCGACCGCGGAGGTGCGGGACTTGCGGCGGCAAATATAGTGCTTCTGCTCGCGTCATTCTATCTCGCGTTCCCGAATATTTTATCCGGCGTAAAAGCGCTTGCAAACGGCCGCGTGACCGGCGGCGCAGTCGGCGGGCTGACGTTTATACTCATCCTCGTTCAGACGATACTCTCGTTCTTCAACAAATCACCCGAGGGCGCTTCGGGCATGTTCTACTGCGCGGCGGCGATATTCGCCCTGCTTATGACCGCCGAAAAAAGCAGCCGCGGCACGGCGCGCGTGATGCAGAATTTCCTCTTCTGCACCGCAAAACGCAAGTCGGGACTCTACGGCATAAGGGCTATCGAGAGCGAGAAAGACGCTTTTGAAGTCGGACGCGCGCTCAAGATGGGCAACCCCGACATTTTATATTCCGGCAGGGTCGAGTTCCCCGCCGACTTCATCAAAAATTCCGAAGCCAACTCCCCTGCTGACAGCTGCATAAAGCGCAGCCTGATAATTTCTTCGGCTGTCTCCGTGCTGCTCGCAGTTATATCGGGCATAATAACAAAAGATATATTCCAGGCGTTCGGCGTGCTCACCGGCGCATTCTGCCTGACTTCACCCTGCGCTATAGAACTCGCGCTGATGATCCCGCTCTATCTTGAGAACAGGAAGCTCAACGCAGAAGGCGGCATGATAGCGGGCTACGATGCGGCTCTCGAATGTTCAGAAGCGGTCGCCGCTTCTGTTGACAGCGCCGATCTCTTTGACCGCGCGGCGTGCGAGATGCACGGAATGAAGGACTTCCACACCGTGCGCATAGACGATGTTCTGCTCTACGCAGTCGCCATAGTGCTCAAATCCGGCGGTCCGCTTACAGATGTTTTCAACCGCATTATCGGCGGCTCAACTGAGCTTCTGCCGCCCGTGCGCGACATGATATATGAGGACAGACTCGGTCTTTCAGCCACAATATATAATCAGCGCGTGCTGCTCGGCAACCGCAACCTGCTCACGCACCACAATATCGAAGTTCCGCTCAAGTCCGAGGAAGACAAAGTCAAGCGCAACGGGCGCAAGATCCTCTACATAGCGATCGACTCTCAGGTCGCGGCGATGTTCGTTTTCAACTACGCCGAGGACGCCTCGCTCAAGGATTCGATAAACGAGATGGCGGACAACGGCTTCAGCCTTGTCGTTCGCACGGACGACCCGAATGTGACCGACGAGCTCATCGCCGCCCGCTTCGGCATAGCGCAGAAGGATGTCAAAATGACACTCTCCCACGGCGCACGCATATTCAGCGCATACCGCGACAGCGTTGTTGACTCAGCCCCCGCAAAGGTCATGCACGACGGCTCCGCCCGCTCTTATTTCAAGAGCATAGCGGCGTGCGGCAGGCTCGCAAACTTCGCTTCGCGCTGGGCAGTGTTCGCCCTTATCGTGCAGGCGGTCGTGGCGGCGGGTGCGATACTCTGCGTCGCACTCAAGGCGTTTGCGTTTGTGTCGCCCCTGACGGCAGTTGTGGTTCAGGCCGCGATAGTGGCTTTCAGCGTAATACTGGAAAAATTCAAGAAATAACTACGGGGGCTGCGCTGAAAATGCGACAGCCCCTTTCTGAAAGGATAAGCGGATATGCAGGAAAAATCGATTAAGACAAAAATTGATTTAAACGGCAAGACCGTGCTCGTGACGGGCGCGGCGGGATTCATCGGCTCCTTTCTCTCGGAGCGTCTGCTCTCGGACTTTGAAGATATCCGCGTCATCGGCTTCGACAGCGTCAACGACTACTATGATATCCGCCTGAAAGAATCGCGGCTCAAAAAGCTTCAAAAACACGAAAATTTTATTTTTATTAAAACTAACCTCGCGGACAAAGACAAAGTGAACGAAGTGTTCTGCAAATACTCGCCGCAGATAGTTGTCAACCTCGCGGCGCAGGCGGGGGTGCGCTATTCGATAACGAATCCCGACGCCTATATCGAATCGAATATAATCGGCTTTTATAATATTCTCGAAGCCTGCCGCCACTCATACGACGACGGCGCGACACCTGTCGAGCACCTTGTATATGCTTCGAGCTCGTCGGTCTACGGCAGCAACAAAAAAGTGCCCTACAGCACCGACGACAAGGTCGACAACCCTGTCAGCCTCTACGCCGCAACGAAAAAGTCCGACGAGCTGATGGCTCATGCCTATTCGAAGCTCTATAACATCCCCTCGACGGGACTTCGCTTCTTCACGGTCTACGGACCCGCAGGCCGCCCGGACATGGCGTATTTTGGCTTCACAGACAAGCTTCTTCGCGGCGAGACAATCCGCATTTTCAACTACGGCAACTGCAAGCGCGACTTCACATATATCAATGATATAGTCGAGGGCATTGTGCGCGTCATGCAGGGCGCGCCGGAGCGTAAAAACGGCGAAGACGGTCTGCCCGTTCCGCCGTATGCAGTCTATAATATAGGCAACCAGAGCCCAGAAAATCTGCTCGACTTTGTTGACATTCTCCAGCAGGAGCTTATCGCCGCGGGCGTTCTGCCGAACGATTACGACTTTGAAGCGCACAAACAGCTCGTCCCTATGCAGCCCGGCGATGTCCCCGTGACCTATGCGGACACGACTCCGCTCGAGCGTGACTACGGCTATAAACCCTCGACAGATCTTAGAACCGGGCTTCGCAATTTTGCACGCTGGTACAAAGATTTCTACAATGTTTGAATGTCATATATATAATGTATGTCCGCGGAGCTGAGATACTGTGGCTGAGCGGACGCGCGGACGAGTGATAAATTGGGAGTTGTATTATTCATTGTATATGTCATCAATTAGCAATACACAATATCGCAAATTCCAAATTATTCACTCTACCTCTATTTCAAAACAACCGACATAAAAAATCCTGCCCACAAAAAAGCCGTGGGTAGGATTTATTGCTTCATGCCCCGTCAAGTCAACGGGGTTTATTTTCGCTTTTCATCAAAGATACTTCTTGATAAACTTATCAACTGTTGACCAATATTTTTCGGGGTCGACGGTCGAGGCCTCTGCGTGCGGTGCGCCGGGGATAACCAGCTTCTCTTTGTCGCACGCGGCGGCGCGGTAGACGCGCTCCTGCATCCAGAACGGGACGAAATCGTCCTTGTCGCCATGGATGAACAGGGTCGGCGTGACGGAGCGCGAGACCTGCTCGATGCACGAAGCCTTCTTCATGTCGTAGCCCGCGCGCAGCATCGTTGCGCTTCTTGCGGCGGAGAGGAACGGGAAGGTCGGCAGGCCGTAAGCGTCCTTCATGTTGGCTCTGCACTCGTCCCAGACTGATGTATATCCGCAGTCCTCAATAGCGCAGACGACATTCGATTCGAGCGGCTCGCCGGTGGTCATCATGACTGTAGCCGCGCCCATCGAGAGACCGAAGAGCACTATCTTCGCGTTCGCATTCTCGTTGATTATGTAGTCGATCCACGCCTTGATGTCGATTCTGTCGTTCCATCCCATGGTGGCATAGTTCGACTCGCTCGCGCCGTGGCCGCAGAGATACGGGAACAGGCAGTTATAGCCCATCTCGTGGAACTTCTTGCCGAACGAACCCATTCTTCTGGGCGATCCGGTGTAGCCGTGAATGACTATCACCCAAACATCGCTCGGCTCGTCTGCAAGGATTATCTCGCCGTGGACATATCCGCCGCGGGGAGTGACTATCTTCACCTTTGCGGGACTCGCGGAGTCGAACCACTCCATACCCTCTTTTGTGATGCCGTCATACTCGTTCTTTTTCTCGTCCATTTTTTTTGCGATGGACTTTTTGCTCATGGTCTTGTTGAAAATCGCGTTGCCGACAGCAAGATATGCCGCGCCGACTGCTGCACCTGCGGAAGCGGCTGCTATGACAAGCTTTTCAGATGAACTTTTCTTTCCCACTGAAATTCATTCCTTTCATTTTTATATGAGCCTTATACAGGAGTATTCTATCATAAAAAGTTCTCAGTTGCAATAACAAAAAGCCCCTGCAAAATAATACAGGGACTTCGGATATGTACCCGCCGCGCGGCGGGTGAGGCTTATTCCTCGTTGAGCTTATTGCGCTTGTTCTGGGCCTTGTTCTCCTGCTGATTCTGCTGCTTGTTGTTCTGCTGCTGATTCTGCTGGTTCTGACCCTGCTTGTTCTGCTGATTGCGGTTTTCCATTGAGAGCACACTCCATAGATCCCTTCGCGGGAAAATTAGGATTTTTTCAAATCCGTTTTATATTCTTTCCCCCGGTTCGCGTTTTTATGAGCCTGAAACTAATGAAAATTTTGCCTTTTTCTGATATAATTTATAATAGAAAGCCTACGGAGGTCAGCAGATGGAAATATCCGACGAACTCATATCGCATCTCGAATCGCTCGCGCATATTGAGCTTGACACCGACGAGCACGAGGATTGCCGCAGAGATTTTGAAAAGATAATATCATATATGGACACGCTGTCGGCGCTCGATACCGACGGCGTTGAGCCGCTGACCGATTTATCCGACACGGTGAATGTCCTGCGTGAGGATGAGACGGGCGAGACGCTCGGCGTCAAAGAGGCTCTGTCGAATGCCGCAGAAACGGCGGGCGGCTGCTTCTGCGTCCCGAAGACAGTGGAATGAGGTGCGCTATGAGAGATATGATTAAAGATTCCGCCCTCGTTCTGGCAGAAAAAATCAAGTGCGGCGAGATTAAAATCGCCGAAGTTTTGGACGCCGTATATGAATCCGAGGAGCAGAATAAAGAACTCAACTGCTTCATCACGCTCTGCCGCGAGCGCGCATATAGCAAAGGCTCGGAGATACAAAAACGCATCGATGCAGGCGAATATATCTCGCCGCTCGCGGGCGTGCCGATAGGCATAAAGGACAACATCGCAGTAAAAGATGTCAAAATGACCTGCGGGTCGCATATGCTCGAAAATTATGTGCCGCCCGTGAGCGCGGCGGCGGTAGAAAAGCTCGAAGAAGCGGGGCTTATTATAGTCGGCAAGCTCAACATGGACGAATTCGCCATGGGTTCGACGGGCGAGACTTCGTATTACGGCGCGGTGCTCAATCCCGTTGACAAAACGCGCGTGCCCGGCGGTTCATCCTCGGGTGCCGCGGCTGCAGTCGCGGCGGGGATAATCCCGCTCGCGCTCGGCTCGGACACGGGCGGCTCGGTCAGACAGCCCGCGGCATTCTGCGGAATTGTCGGAGTCAAACCGACCTACGGGCGCGTTTCCCGTTACGGGCTGGTAGCATTCGCCTCTTCCCTAGACCAGATCGGCCCCATGACCCAAACAGTGGAAGACGCAGCCATCCTGCTCCAGGCAATCTCCGGACACGACCGGAAAGACTCCACATCCGCAAACTGCCCCGTGCCGGACTTTGAAGCTGCGCTGGGCCGCGACGTCAAAGGGCTGAAAGTGGGCATCCCTTCGGAATACTTTACCTCCGGCAACCATCCGGGCATTTCCGAGGCTGTGCAAAACACCGTGAAACAACTGGAAAACCTGGGTGCGGAGCTGGTGGAAGTCAACCTGCCCCACGCGGATGCCGTCGTCGCCGCCTACTACATCATCGCCTGCGCGGAAGCGTCTTCCAACCTCTCCCGGTTTGACGGCGTGCGCTACGGAAAGAGGGCGGAAGATGCCGCCGGACTGGTGGAACTCTTCTCACGTACCCGTGAAGAGGGGTTCGGGCCGGAAGTCAAGCGCCGCATCATCCTGGGCACCTACGTGCTCAGCTCCGGTTACTATGACGCTTACTACTCCCGCGCTCAAAAAGTCCGCTCCCTGGTCGCCAGAGATTTCGCGGAAGCCTTTTCCAGGGCGGATATCATCGTAGGCCCCACCTCTCCCGCTCCCGCTCCCAAAATCGGAGATTCCGCGCTGGATCACCTCCAGACCTATCTGGCGGACATCTACACGATCCCCGCCAACCTGGCCGGCCTCCCCGCCATGTCCATTCCCTGCGGAACCGTCAGGGAAAGCGGCATGGAACTTCCCGTGGGCTTTCAGATGATGGCTCCCCATTTCCGGGAAGACCTCCTGTTGAAAACCGGATTTGCCCTTGGGAAATAATAGGATTTTTTCAACGTAAGTGCCCGGCATACTGTCTCACCCGCTATCAGAATCATGGACACCCGAGAATTCAACGAAATTATCGCCGCGAACTCATCGTGGATTTCTGCTCTCAGAACGGAAGTCGGCAAGGTGGTCATCGGCCAGCAGGCGCTCGTGGACAGACTAATCCTCAGTCTCCTCTGCAAGGGCCACGTCCTGCTGGAAGGCGTGCCCGGCCTTGCCAAGACGCTCTCCGTAAAAGCCATGGCGGGCACGCTGCATGCACAGTTTGCCCGCATCCAGTTTACGCCGGATCTTCTTCCGGCGGATTTGCTGGGCACAATGATCTATAATCCGGAAGAAAGGCAGTTCACAGCCAAAAAAGGCCCGATCTTCGCCAATCTCATTTTGGCGGATGAAATCAACCGCGCCCCGGCCAAAGTGCAATCCGCCCTGCTGGAAGCCATGCAGGAACGCCAGGTAACCCTGGGTGAAACCACCTACCGTCTGCCGGACCCCTTCCTGGTGCTTGCCACGCAAAACCCGATTGACCAGGAGGGCACCTACCAGCTCCCGGAAGCCCAGCTTGACCGTTTCCTCTTCAAGGTGCTGGTCACCTACCCCACGCGCGAAGAAGAACTCCAGGTGCTGGACCTCATGGCCAGCTCCGCCAAACCGCCGGAAACCTCCCCGGTCACCACGCCGGAACAGGTGGCGGCCTCCCGCGACCTAGTAAACCAGATTTATATTGACGACGCCGTGCGCGGCTACATCGTGGATCTGGTGCGCGCCACCCGTTTCCCGGAAACGGTGGACGTGAAGTTGCGCGGTCTCATCCGCGCGGGGGCATCTCCCCGCGCTACCATCAACCTGGCTCTGGCGGCCCGCGCCAATGCCTTCATGCACCATCGTTCCTTCGTCACTCCACAGGACATCAAGGACCTGGCCCACGATATCCTGCGCCACCGCATCCTGCTCTCTTATGAGGCTGAAGCGGAAAACATTTCCACGGACGACGTCATCGACCACATCCTGACGAAAGTCCCCGTGCCGTGACGGCAGGAAGGCGGACGCTTCCGCGCCCGCCCTTATCCTTCAGGCCCCAAGGGGCGCCTTGCCGGAACCTGATTGAACCCAAACAGGGAAAATCATTTCATGGATAAAGCCTCAGACATTCTCAAGCGCGTACGCCGCATTGAACTGCGCGCCAGGCATCTGGCCACGGAAAACTTCGCCGGGCAATACCAGTCCGGCTTCCGCGGACAGGGGCTGGACTTTGACGACTTCCGGGAATACATGCCGGGAGACGACCCCCGCTTCATTGACTGGAAGGTAACGGCCAAGATGAACTCCCCTTTTGTCCGCCGTTTCCGGGAGGAACGGGAACAGGCCGTCATTCTGGCGGTGGACGTCAGCGGATCCATGCACTACGCCTCCTCCGCGGCCCGCGTCTCCAAACTGGACTATGCGGCGGAAGTAGCGGCAGTGCTCGCCTACAGCGCTGCCCAGAGCGGAGACAAATGCGGCCTCCTCATCTACGGGAACAGCCACTCCCATTACATCCCCCCGGCCAAGGGAGTCAAGCAGACCCTGCGCATCGTCCGCGAAATCGTAGCCAGTAAAAACGATGGAACCGACCAGAACATTTCCGATGTAGCACGGCAACTTGTCCTTTCCCAGAAAAAAGCGGCCATGGTCATTATGATCAGTGACTTCTGGGGCGAAAACAACAAAGCCGCCCTGGGGCAGCTCAACTTCAAGCATGACTTCATCCCCATCCGCATCGCAGACCCGATGGAACTGCATCTGCCGGATGCCGGACGCGTCATCCTGAAAGATCCGGAAACTGGCAAAAGCATGTTCCTGAACCTTTCCCGTCAGGATGTCCGGGAAACCCACGCCAACGCCGTGCATCTGCACCGCGAGAAATGGACGCAGGATTTCCGCCGCCTGGGCATCGACTTCCTGGACTTGCAGACCACGGACAACTTCATGCCTCCCCTCCGGGCCCTTTTTGCCAGAAGATCCCGTAAATTTTCACGCTAATCCTCTTCTCCGCCAGACATGCCAACCCCCGCCACTTTTCAGTCCCCACCCACGGCAATTCCGGAACCGCCGGCGTTTCCCTCCCTGATGGAAACACAATCCCCGGATGCCTACTTCCAAGCGGGCTTTTGGGATGCGTGGGGCATCTGGATTATTTTAGCCTCCATCCTTCTGGCCGTTGCTATCGCCGTCATTGTGCTCATCCGCAGGAAGGGACGCATCCCCGCCGCGCCGCTCAGCCCGTCGGAAACCGCTATCCGGGACATCTCAATGCTCCGGAACACGCATCCCTCCCTCAGGCAGGCCGCCGTGGAATTTTCCCTGATCCTCCGCAAATATCTGGTAGGAGAAACCAAAGACCCGGCGCTATATGAAACCCAGCAGGAATTCAACCGCCGGGCGGACGCGCTCACCGCGCTGCCTTCCGAACTCCAAGCCCCCACGCGCGATCTGCTGGACCGCATGGCTTCTCTCAAATATGAACCGGACACCCCGGAAAACGATTCCATGGTCAACGAATTGGCGGACGCCACGGTCCAACTCATCAATGATATAGAAGCGGACGCCCACCGGACGAAGGAAGAAACGGACCTTGTCGTCAAAAAATCTTCATCCCGCTCCAACCAACGCTAGCATACCATGACGGAACACTTCCAATTTGCACAACCTGAATGGCTTTATGCCTTACCCTTCATCTTGTGCCTCATCATCCTCCGCCGCAGGCGCGGGGCGGAAGGCTCCATCACCTACCCCACCGTGCGCTTCATCGCTTCCCTGGCGCGTACTCCGCAATCCCTGGCAGGAAAAATAGGGGCCCTTTGCTTCGTTCTGGCGGCTGCCGCCATCGCCATCGCCCTGGCGCGCCCCCAGCACGTGGAAGATAAAACCTTCCGGACAGTCAACGGCATTGACATCATGATCGCCTTTGACCTTTCCTACTCCATGGAAACGCCGGACATGGTTCTCAACCGAATGCCCATCAACCGGCTGGTAGCCGCCAAACACGTCATCACCCAATTTGTTGACAGCCGTCCGGACGACCGCATCGGTATCGTGGGATTTGCCGGAAAAACAAAATCCTTCTGTCCGCTCACGCTGGACCACGCCCTGGTCAACAGCATCATCCGGGATTTCCATCCGCGCATGATCCAGGCGGACGGCACGGCCATCGGCTCCGCCATTGCGGCGGCGGCCACCCGGCTGGACGACCGTAAGAACACCAAATCAAAAATCATCATCCTGGTGACGGATGGTGCCTCCAACTCCGGCCAGATATCCCCGCTGGTGGCGGCGGAAAACGCGGCCAAGCTGGGTATCAAAATTTATACCATTGCCGTAGGCACGGAAGAAGGAACCCTGGCGAACGGCATGGTGGTGCAAAGTGAATTTGACGAACCCACCCTGCGGAAAATAGCCCAGCTCACGGGCGGAGAACACTTCCGGGCCACCAATATGGCCTCCTTCAATAAAGCGTTCACCTCCATCGGCAAGCTGGAAAAAAGCGAAGCCAAAGTGCAAACCGTCCGCCACATTGAAGAATACTTCATGTACTTCCTTGTAACGGGAGCCGCGCTGGCGCTTCTGGGCCTCTCCCTGCAAGTGCTCAAACCGACCCCCGCCCCGTAATACGATCTTCACCCGTCATGACTTTCCTTTATCCCAACGTTCTGTACGCGCTCATTCTCCCGGCCCTGCTCGCGGCGGCGGCCTGGTGGCTGTGGCGCCGCCGTTCCAGAAAATGGGAAGTGCTCGTCTCGCCGGAATACCGGCGGGAACTGGTTCACGCTCCGGCCACCTGGCACCGGGTGCTCCCCGTCATTTTTGCCGTGCTGGCGTCCATCTTCGCCATCCTCTCCATGGCGCGTCCGGTGGACGGCTACACGGAGGTAAAGGAAATCCCCAAATCGCGCAACATCCTCATTGCTATTGACTGCTCCCGCTCCATGCTCAGCAAGGATGCCTCCCCGACCCGCCTGGGAAGGGCGAAAACCGCCGCTTACGACCTGCTGGACGCCCTGCCGGGGGACAACTTCGGCATCATCATCTTCTCCGGGGACGCCGTCCTGCTCATGCCCCTTACCCATGACCATAACGCATTAAAAGAAACCATTGAACAACTTCAATTCGGCTGGGTCTCCCAAGGGGGAACCAACCTGGAAAACGTTGTGCGGCTGGCCCTTCAAACCTTCAAACGGGACAAGGAAGCGGACGCCAAAAACGCCCTCGTCATCCTCAGTGACGGGGAAGACACCGTCAACATCACCTATAAGACTGCGGAAGCCGCACGGCAGCACCAGCTTATCATCGTGACGGCGGGCATCGGCACAACCATCGGCACCACTATTCCGGATGAGCAATCCCCCTCCGGCCTGTACCGGGACCGTCGCGGCCAGCACGTCGTCTCCAAGCTCAATCCGGAAAGCCTGCAATACCTGGCCAGGCAAACGGAAGGCCAATATGTCCAACTCTCCGACGGAGCGGCGCTGAACCGCTTCGTCAAGGATATCGCGGACCGTCTGGATACCACGGAAGGCAAGGAAGAAGTGCGCCGCGTGCCGAATGACCGCTATATCATCTTTGCCGTTCCGGCCCTCATCTGCCTGCTCCTCACCCTTCTGGCGGGAACACGCTGGCGCTCCTTCCGCCGTTCCGGACGCCGCGGTATGACAGCTCTGACTGTTGCGGCGTTATTCTGCGTTGGGCTGCTGGGCCCGGAAGCGCAGGCGGACACGCACGCCCTGGACAATGTCACGGATTTGATCCGGACGGGAAAAACGGAAGAAGCCGTCAAATCCATTGATGAAATGCTCGCTGTTCCCGACCTGGCGGAAGAAACACGCCAGGCCTTGGAATTCGCCAAAGGATGCCTGGAACAAAAAGCGGATAACCCCAAAGAAGCCGCGGAAGCTTTCTCCCAGGCGCTCCTTTCTCCCAAACCAGTCCTCCAGGCGGATTCCCACTTCAACCTTGGCAACCTGGAAGCCGCCCAGGCCCGCAAAACCATGACTTTCTCCAGGCCGGAAGGGGAACAGCAACAGGCCCGGCCCTCTTCCATTGACGACCAGATTAAGGAAATTGACACCCGGCTGGCAAAAATACCCGTTGCGAAAAAACATGTTAAGGAGGCCGTCAAACGTTTCGACGACGCGCTCTCTGCCTATGGTTCCCATGAAGGAGCAGCGGCCAACAAGGAGGAAATGCTCCGTTATGATAAATCCCTGGACGAATACCGCCGGCAGCTGGAAGAATTAAAGAAGAAATTGGAAGAAGAGAAGAAAAAACAACAGGACCAGAACAAGGACCAGAACAAGGACCAGAACAAGGACCAGAACAAGGACCAGAACAAGGACCAGAACAAGGACCAGAACAAGGACCAGAACAAGGACCAGAACAAGGACCA
>ENA-ORPK01000284-ORPK01000284.1-human-gut-metagenome-genome-assembly--contig:-NODE-284-length-49260-cov-10.660319_pt1 | contig 49260 bp, 74 predicted proteins | sample MGYA00242139_ERZ509068 | MGnify/ENA primary metagenome ERZ509068 (study PRJEB26280, sample SAMEA2338687) | human gut metagenome | biome: human gut; feature: human-associated habitat; material: faeces...
TTAGCACCAAACTTTTCGTAATAATTATTTAGTTTAGTCTTTAAAAAGATTTCTTTATAATTTCTCTTTTTTCTTCAATTTTAGCTTCTATATTATTTTTTGCATCATTTACTGCTTTTCCAACCTTACGCCTTTCATTTTCATCATAATTCTTCATATTCTTTAGTATTTGTGTCAGTTCACCTTTTTTACCTAAAATCTCACTTTTAAACTTATCTAGGTCATTCATTTCTTGAATTTTTGAAATTTGAGATTCTATTCTTTCTTTAATTTTATTTAAGTTTTCTTCCATTTCTTTCCCCTTTCTTAAATACAATAAAACCCCTTCGTTTTAGGACGAAAGGGCTTTTCCGCGGTACCACCTAATTTTATTTATTACACAATAAATACTCTTTATATGTATTATAACGGATACTACCGCTTATATCTACTCTATTTTCAATATAAGACCTCCAAGTGAATTTTTAATTCTGTGTATATAATAAACTTTCAGCCTTTGGTTTATTTTCTCTAACTATACTTTATCAAAATCTACTTTGCTTTTCATAGGTTCTACTTTATAATAATTTCTTTTTTATTCGTATGAATTTTATCACAAACATTATGCATATGTCAATATTTTTATAGAATTTTATAATCTAATAATCAACTTTATCTATTATTTAGATACATAATTAACTTATCTAATGCTTTTTTTCTATGATCTAAAAAATTGTTATTATTGTATATATTTATCAAATAATCATTATAACCATCTGGAATAAACATACTACTAAATGGAAAATCTACATTATCTATTTTATTTTCATCAATTACAATTTTCCCTTGTAGTATTCCTTCAAAAAACTTATAATCTTTTTTATCCTCAGAATATAAAATTGTAGTTTTAAAATAAGCTGTATTGTCAGTGTCTGAAAGTAATCTTTTAATTCCTTCTATTCCCAATGACTTTACTACATATTTTGTTAAAGTTCCAGGATAATTATTATATTTATTAAAATATATACCTGTTTCATCAATTATGAATGGTCTATCAGTTTTTGATATTGCTTGCTTCATTTTATCTAATAATATTTCTTGCTGAGAGATAGATTGTATCTCTGTAAAATCAATTTTATTCGAATACAAAGAAACATCTTTTACTTTTGAATTTATATAATCATTTGCTTCCTTTAATTTTGACTTATTTCCTGTGCAGAAATCTATTTGTAACATCTTAATCAATCCCTTCACACTTCTTATTTTCCAATTATACCTATTAAATCTCCTGCATTTACATATTTTTTGGGTAACAATTCTAAAACAGTCGTATAATCACCTACATTATATAATTCTATTTTATCATTCAAATTCAAATCTAGTAAATAACCTATTCTATCTCCTTTTTTTGTATTATCTCCTACTTTCTTATCTGGAAAAAACAACCCACTTTTTTGTGCAATATATCTATGTACTTCTTTTATCACCAAATAATTATCCATTGGATAATTGTATTTTGTATCATCATATATATCTAAATATATTAAAAGATTTACTAGAGATTTAACTACTCTTTCCTCTTCAATTTTATTATTAACAGTATCACTTGATAATTCAATTGTAAATCCTGGAATTTGTCTTTTCTCGTTTATAAAACCATAAATAGAATGTATATATTTAGAATCTAATACAGTCAAAATATCTGGTTTAAATACATCTATCATTTTTTCAGATATTTCTTTTGTACTATTCTGCGAGTTTTCTAATACTATACCCTGTAATAAGCTTGGTAAACTCCATTCATGAATATCTATATAATAATTGCAAGAAATTATTTCATTCATTACAACTCTACAAATTCTTTCAGTAACTGTTCCATTATTATTACCTGGTGCTAATCTATTCATATCTTGTATGTCTTGAGGTGAACATCTTTTATTAAAATAATTTGCAATAGGATTTGATATTAATATTACTTTTAACATTTATATATTTTATTAATATATCTTCTTTTAGTGCCAATGATTCAATGTTTTCAGTTATTAACCTTGCTATCAATTGTGTTTGGTTATATCCTCTTTCTTTTATTTTTTTATATGTCATAGGAACTGGAATTATTATATCATAAGAAAGCATAATTTGTAAAGATACTATTTTCAGTATTTTTAAGGGTTTGTTGAACAGTTCAATTCTTTAAAATGCTTTAAAAATAGCACCGTTAGTAACAAGTTAGTAACATGATTTTAAAAAAAATTTATTTTAATTTTGCATTTACAATTGATTGTATTGCATTATAATTATAACCTGCTGCTTGAAGTCTTGATTTTCTTTCTGTACCATTTCCCCATAATCCTTTTATAACTTCATTTGCAATTGTGTCATTTGATTTTTTATTTGATGTTACAGATTTTGCACCCAAAATTTCATTAACTTTATTTTGAACTGCATTACCATCATAACCTGCTGCTGCTAATCTGTTAAATCTATCTTGTCCATTTCCCCATTGTCCTGCGATAACTTCTTTTGCAATTTCATCTATGGATTTTAAATTTGGTTTTGATGTTGTTGAATTTCCACTTAATTTTGCATTTACAATTGATTGTATTGCATTATAATTATAACCTGCATTAGTAAGTGCAATTTTTCTTGTATCACCATTTCCCCATTTACCTGCAATAACTTCTGCTGCAATTTCTTCATTTGATTTGCTTACATTAGATGGTGTTGATGGTACAGATGAATTCCCTTCTAATATTGAATTTACTGTGTTTGCTAATTCTTGAAATTTACCTTGTAAATATTGACCTGGACAATTAGTATTTGCAAACATATTGTGTCTTGTTAATGAACCATTTGGTGTTCCATCATATGTCAATTTAAAATCATATCTTGTACAAATATCAACACATAATTTTATCAATGCATTCCAAGCTGCATCAGAAATTTTCCATTCGCCACCAATTTCACAATTTGAAACTTCAATTGTTATTGCTTGGCAATCATTTGAACTTGAACTTGATGTCCATGCTCTATTATTTTCATCTACACAACCTACTATTCCACCATCATTTCCTATACAATAATTTGCACTAGCTTGTCTATTTGGATTTTGGAAAATTCTTGCACACTGTTCACCACTTAATACACCAGCCATATGATGTGGTGTAATTTTACAAATTTTATGTCCTTTTCTTCCATTTGTATAATTATTTGCAGATGCTAACACCTGACTTCTTATTAAACTTGAAAATCCCATTATTCTTCATCTCCTTTTCCATTTGAAAATTCTTGTTCCATTTCTTCTGTTAATACAATATCTTTGTTTTCTTCCATAAAAATCATCCTTTCTTTTTATAAATTATTATTGTCATTGTCATCTTCTTTTTTCTGTTTTGCAAAATAATAAGTAAATACCGCTGTTATTAAATTAGTAATAAGTATAAGTAAATTTTCAGCAAGTGTTGCACCAAATAAATTTGCTATAACAATTATGAATAATAAAATTATCATAGAAATTGTTATAAAACTTTTCAAATCATTCCATGCCTGTTTCATAATTTCACCCCCTTATTTCACATATTTTTTCCACCCAGCATGTATATATGAATTACCATGTAAATCTTGGGTGTAATGGTCAAAAACTTCACTAGCTCTTTTCTTTTGAATGTCATCTTTTGAAATGCCATTCTTTGAATCTTCAATAAATTCAACTAAATAATTCATGCATTGATTTTTATCTAATTTTTTTATATCAAGATTCATATTGTCTAGTTTTTCACTGACTGGTTCTAATGCTTCTTTAAACTTTTTATCAACTGCATTATCTACTGGTTTTTTAGCTTTTCCAATGAAAGTTACAATTACTGATATTGCATTTAAAAAAGTAGCAATAGAAATTATAATTACTGATATTTTTTCCAATTCTATTTTCACCCCTTTATCTGCTTATGAAAATACCCATATAAACTTATATTTTTGTTTATATGGGTATTTATTTCATAAGTAATGTAACTTTATTCTTCTGATGTTTCTTCATCTAAAATCTTTTTTACAGCTTTTTTTAATTTATCAGGAACATCATCAATTGTTTTTAATTCTTTTTTTATAAGATTAGCATATATTTTTGCCATTGATTACACCCCCAAACTTTCGTAAATTTCAACCAAAGCCATTTCAACATCTGTCATTTGGTTTGATTGCATTGCAATATATTCATCTTTGGTATATTGAATCAAATCATATTCATACATCACTGTTTTTTCATTTGAATCTGAATTTTCACTTTCTACTTCTATTTTATTGATATTTTCAGAAATCCAAACAGAATATTCATCAATCACCATTTTTTCAGGTTTTATTGTACTTCTAACTTTACCATGATTTATCATTTCTTTTCACCCTTCCTTTTTATATTTTTTAAATAATATTGATTAGAATGAAATTCAAGTGGTTCTATATATTTCTTGTGTAATCTATAACTATCACAATGAATCAACCATCCTTTATAAGAATTGATTGAACACCATTCTGAATAATTAATTTCATTACCACTTTTTATTTTATTTCTAATTTTATTCATTTTACTTTTAAAATTTTTGCAAGTTGATTTTCTTAATAACTTGTAATTTAAAAATGTTCTATATCCTACATAATCAATTCCCCTTACAAATGTTGGGAACACTTGCCAATTTTCTTTAATTTTTAATTTTAATTTTGTTTTAAAATATACATCGATTTCTTTTCTTAATTGATGTAATTTTTCTTTTGATTCGGCTAATATAACTATGTCATCCATATATCTGAAATAATATTTAATATGCTTTTCTTCTTTTATCCAATGGTCAAATGAAGAAAAATAGAAATTGCCACTATATTGTGAAATATAATTTCCAATTGGTATTCCTGTATCACCTGGTGTTGAATCAATAATTTCATCTAATAACCAAATTAAATCTTTATCTTTAAAAAGTTTTCGATATTTATTTTTTAAAATTTCATGATTTATAGATGGATAATATTTTTTAGCATCTATTTTTAAACAATATTGAGTTCCTTTTACATCTGTTTGAACTGCTTTTTCAACTCTATGTAGTGCTTTATGTATTCCCCTTCCTGGAATAGCTGAAAATGTATCAGGTATAAAATTTTTTATTAATATTGGTTCAATCACTTGTAATATTGCCCATTGTGCAATTCTATCAGGATAATATGGTAATTTATAAATTTTTCTGTCTTTTCCTGTATCATGTTTTATAAACGTTTCATATTCAGATGTTCTATATGTTTTATTTAAAAGCATATCTTGTAATTTTTTCAAATAATATTCAGGATTAGTATTTATTTCTTTAACTTCTTTGTACCATCCTTTACCTTTTTGTGCATTTTTATGTGCAAGTTTTAAATTATCTAAATCGCAAATTTTTTCATATAAATTTCCGTATCTTTTCATAATTTTGCACTTCTTTCTTTGTATGCAATTACAAACTAAACTTTCACCTTTTGATTATTCAAATTTACTTATATAGTTTATTTTTTATTTTTATATTTTGCCAAGTGGCAGGGCGAAGATATTTCACATTATTTGCATTTACTAGGTGACTGCTGATATTACGATTACGATTAGAAGTGTCATTATTAAGATTCCAATAGAAAGTACCAGTTTTAGAACTGTTATTCCATTTACTGCTAAGATGAGTGATTAAAAAACCTTTTTTTTTTTTATTTTCTTCAAAGAAATATCAGAAATCTTTCGCCCACATTATTTTATATTTTAAGCAGCATCAGGTACATACACCAGGCGACCGCCGATATCACGAGCACGATGAGAAGCGTCATGATTAAGATTCCAATAGAAAGCACCAGCCTTAGAACTGCTATCCCATATACCGCCAAGACGAGCGACTCTCCATCCTGGATTTTTATTCCAACAATAATCTCCAACAGGTGTTGAACTATTTCCTTTATATTCAGTTGGGATAAATAACCAATCATAATTTTCATTATATCCAAATGCTGAAATATATCCTTCACCGTATGCTGGATGTATTCCTGTATCTTCGTAAGGTGATGCATCTGTATTATCAGCAAATCCATGGTCTGCTACATATAAATTACCATATTGTCCATCTGCAAAAGGTGTTGGATTTTTAATATTTCCACCATCTTTCCATTCCCAAATGTCACCCCAATCATTTTCTTCACCACGATATGAAACAATTTGAATACCATTTGCATTAACAACGACACCTGATGCATTTCCAAGTGAAATTGTTGCACCTGTATTTTCTGCCATATTAGTTGCACCATCATCTGTTTTACTTACTGCACCATTTCCAATTGCAGATTGTAAATTAAATGTTGCATATTCTATAAGCATAAGTAATTGTGTTGCTGAAATAGATGCCATGTAATCTAATTCCCAACCTGTTCCCCTTTTTTGTGCCAATTTTCTTGTGTTTGCTCTTGTTAAATTTTGTGTTAATCCTGACATTGGTTTTGCATTTGCAATACTACATAACATATCATTTGTGAAATCTGCAACTTGTGCATCGTCAAGAATATATGCACTAGCTGATGTGTCATATAATGAACCTTCAAATGCTCCCCTATAAATATAATCATGTTCTTTTCCATTTCTTATAAAAGCTGGATGTAATTTAAATCCTGGTTCAGGTTCATCACAAACATAATATCTTGCTTTTCTTAAATGATGTCCATGGTTTTCCCCTTCTGTTATTATGTCTGTTAATAATGGAACTACTTTATAATAAAATTTTGGTTGTTCAACCATTACTTGTACTTTTGTTCCAACAGGATATGTTCCAGCATTTCTTCCACTTTCAATTGTTACTGCTTGTGTTAATACACCAGTAGTTGTAAATGCTGCATCACCATAATATGCAACAACTTTTCCAGCATCAGTAACATTACATCTTTTTCTATCACCAAAGCAATGAACATTATCAAATGCATTTCCACCAGTTTTTCCAACAGCACCAGCTAATCTTGTAAATTTTTTATTTGTAAAATCAACTTCAACACCAAAAATATGGTCATCAACATATCCAATAAATGCTTGTAAATCTGAAATTTGTTTTTGCAAATCAACAATATCTCCCACTGTTGCTGTTGCTGCTTGGTCAACAGTAAGTGATACATTATTTGAATTTGAAACAGTTGTTGTTAATTTTAAAAATGCACCTGAAACACTTAATCCATTAAAAGGTGGCATATATGCACCTTTATCAGTTGTTGCAACACTAGCAACTGCATATAATATTTCACCTTCATCCGGGTCTTTTGCATATAATCCAATAGAATTCATATTATATCCACTTGTTAAATTGGAATTTTCCATTGCTGCTTCAATTTGAACTGCAACATTATTTGTTCTTGTTATTTTTGATATTTTTACTGTTTGTTTTATATTTGCTAAACTTGTTAAAGCAAGTATTTGTGCTTCTGTATAAACATTTGTTGATGAAGAAACTTTTGTAAATTCAACAGTTGTTTTTCCTGCAATTAATTTCGCCATTAAGGCTTGACCTTTATTTGTTATTGTTAATTTATTAAATTCAGCCATTTTATTTCATCCTTTCTTTTAAATAATTTCTGTCAAATTAACATTTGACCCAATTTTATTTTCACCTTTAATATTAAATGTTTCATTAAAGTTATCTGTAATTTCTATTGTTAAAGTATCAGTTACACCACCTGCATATTTTGAATCATTATTTATATTTAAATTTTCTTTGAAGTTATCTGTAATTTCTATATAATTACAAAATACAATACCACTTGCAATTCTTGTTGTACCATCTGTCATATTTAAAAATATTTTATTTTCAGATGTCAAATCAATATTAGCTGGTATCATATAATCAAGTATATAATCCAATTCATCAACTTGTCCAGGTAGTTCAAGATGTGTAGTAATTTTCATTTTATATTCATTAAAATTTTTTTCAATTTCATAATTATCTTTTCCACATAATACATCTAATTTTTGACATAAAACAATAAATGTATATGGTACTGTATCATTCCATCTTGATAATACTCTTGAAATTCTTGATTCTAATGTATCATTTATTTCAGGTGTAATTTTCATTAATTCTTCAAATTTTGCAATTCCTTTTAAATTACAACTTTGAATAAATTGGTTGTTAAATATTATTTCTGTTTCATCTTCTAATGATTGAATTTCGGGATTTTCACTTTTCATTATTTCCCTTATTTCTCTATATTCTTGAATAAATAGTGGAAGATGATTCAATAATTCTACTTCTCTAATCATTGACTAACACCCCCAAAAGTTGGGATTTGATATTCTGTCAATGTTAGGTTTGTTGTTGAATTATTTATTTTTGTATTTTGAATATCAACAATTCCTTCAATTTGAAGTAATTTTGTTTCTATTTGACTAATCCTAACAACAGTATTGGTTTGATTTGCCCAATTTTTTCTTAAATCTTGCAAATATTTACTTATTACATTTTGTATTGTTGTTTTTAATGAATTAAAATTATATCCTTCATCAAATCCAAATGTTGCTTTCACATTAATTGGAACTTCTTCAACTGTTTGTACTGTTACAACATGACCAATGGGTGCAATACCAAGTCCTGAACCATCTTGTGTTGGGTCAATTTCTTCTTGGACTGTTTTTATTAAGGTATTAGTTGCTTTGTTAAATTCTGAATTTAAAATTGTTAATAATACTGTTCCCCCACCTTGCCATATTGGTGTAACTTTTGTTGAACCCACACCAGCTATTGCATTAGTTTTTTGAATATAATCCTTTTTGTTTCCACCGTAAGGTTTAGTTTCAAATGATGAAAAATATCTTTCCCTTAATGATTCCACATCTTCTTCATCTTCACCAGGAATTAATAATTCTGTTAATTTTGCTGTTTCTAATCCTTGAATATAATCAATAGGAATTAAATTACCAAAATTAGTATTTCCATCTATCCCCAAAGTTTCACATTTCAATTGATATTCCCCATCTTGAATTTTTGAAATAACAATATAATTTAAATCATTACAATTGAATCTTGCTCCAATTGGAATTTCTAATGAAGAAGGTGTGAATGTACCTTTTAAAGTTGCATAAGTTGCTTCAAATGGTTGTATTCCCCTTTCAATTGCCCTTCTTACTAAATAATCTCTTTGGGCTGTGTCTGCAAATGTTTCCTGTAAAATTGTATCTAATTCAATATACATTAACTGTAATTCAACTGCTGCTGGTGCTAATGCATCATATATAATTGAACCTTCTCTTTTATCCATATTGTTTGGTACTCTGTCCAACATTCTTTGTAAAATTACTTCATATGTAATATCTTCATAAGCCATTAATAATTCACCGCCCTTTCTTCTTCAATATCTCCATATATTGTGTGAACACAAAATGTTACAATTAAAATTCCTTTTTTTGAATAATCAAATTCAAATGAATCAATAGATTCAATTCGGTCATCTTGTAGTAATGCTTCGGTGATTCTTCTTTCAATTTCAGGACAAATATAAGAAATTGGTTCGCCATATAAATCAGAAGTTTCAATTCCATAATTCCAAGAATAAATTATATATTGGTATCTTTCGGTATTTAATATTTTATAAATTACTTGTTTCATTGCTTCAAGTTCATCAACTTTTCCATTGATAATTTTTTCTGTGAAAAACATTTTATAATTTTTACTTGATTCTTCTTCAACTTTAATTTCAGTTGTTAATATATTATTTCCACTTGGTATCATATTTTACACCACCTTATCTATTACAATATATTTTTGACCACCCTGCATTCTTAATAAAATAACTTCATCATCAATTTTTAATCCATTATGTATTATTATTTTTTTTCTTCCTGTGATTGAATGTGCATGTGTCAAATTTATGTTTTTTTGTGAAATTGACATGTTATTGCTTATTTCATTTGAAATAGTGATTTGTTCGTTATCAGGATTTGGGTTAATTGTTGCATTTGAATCAACAGATATATTTCCATCAATATTATGTGTGTGATTTGCATTTAATTGTGTATCATTTGATGACCATGCAACTGTTGCATCTGTTAAATAATCTGTTACATTTCTAGTTAAAACTAATTGTGCTGGATGTAGAATCATTTTTTGTTCGACATTTATTTCAAGTGGTGAAACATTTAAAACCTTACCAAATAAAATTGCAACAGGTTTTGATGCTTCAACCGCTTCATTTGCAGCTTTTTTAATTGTATTTAATAAATCATTTACGTCAAGCAACAAATTCACCCCCTTTAAGTGTTAAATCCATAAAATGTTCACTTTCACTAAATTTATGTGTACATTTTTCAACTAGCATTAATTTTAATAAATTAACATCGCCCAAATCTAATTTTACTGGTATCATGCATCCTGCTCTTACTCTTACATCACCAATCATATTTTTTATTGAAAGATTTCTTTGTTTTTTATTATATAATTCAAGTAATGCATTTGCTTTCGCTTGTCCATTTTCCCCTTCTTGTAAAGTATCAAAATATTGTAAAACACCCCATTCATTTATTTTTGATGAGTCTTTTGCCATATATACATCTCTTTTTCCTGTTTTGTCATTCTCTCTTGTAAGTTTAATTTGGTTATATGTTTCTTCATCAATTGTTGATTTATAATCATAATTTTCTGCTGTTTCTTCATTAATTAAACAATCTAACACCATTGATGCAATGTTTCTTAATGCTACCTTTCCAAAATCATCATATAATACATATAATTCTTTTCTATTTTGAACTGTTAAATCTATTGCATTTTGAATCATATCAAATAATGTTGTGTTTTCTTCAACTCTTGATTGAATTTTGAATCCAGTATTTTCAATTGTTCCTGTTTGCATATTAAAATCATTTGCTAACATTTTTACAAGTTCCCCTGCTGTTTTGTTTTCATAGACATATGTGTCTTTATTTTTAAAATATCTTAATTGGTCATATGCTGTAATTGAAATAATTTTTTCTTTATCTCTTTTTTTAGAAAAAATGAACCCAAAAAATATGTTTTTTCCATCTTTTCTTAATCTTACTGCATTACCTTCTGTAATATTTTTTATTGTATCATCCATTACAATGTCAAATTGTAATTCACCTGGATAACTTTTTCTTTCAGTTTTCCAGGTGATTTCACCAGTCACAACAGGTTGATACACATTATTTCCATTTTGAATTAATAATTCATAAGCCATAACATGCACCCCCCTTATTATGCTGGTATTGTCAATACTTGACCTGGATATATTAAATTTGGTCTTTTTATCTTATTACGATTTGCATTATATATCTTTGTATATTGACTTCCATTTCCATAAAATTTTTTTGCTATGTTCCATAAACAGTCACCCCTAACAACCGTATAAGTTTTATTTTGATTTGTAGGTGCTGGTGATGATACTGTTTGTCTTGTAGGTGCTGGTGTTTTTGCCACTGGTTTTTGAGTTTTTGGAAATTCTATTTTACAAATTTTAGTTCCAAAATCCTTATATTGTTTCAAACTAAAACTAACAACAATATCCATTCCTTCTTTTTGGTCTTCTTTAATAGTGTAATTTTCAAGAGATACTTTAATATTGGTATTAAATAATCCTTTTCCATTTGGATATGTTCGTGAAACAATAAATTGAAAAGGTTTTTGATTTGTCTTCAATTTTTCTATTGCTTCAAGAAATGTTTGAGCATTTTGAAATCCATTTTTATAAGTAGCAAAAGGATACTTAACATTTGGAATCATAGCATCAAATTCAATTTCTGTTAATCCTGCTTTTTTTAAGATGTTAATTTCACCTTCATTTATTTCAACATAAGTTTTATTTTTGTTTTTTATTTTTATTGACATTTTTGAAGGTGTAACAGGTAATAATATTTTATCTAAATAAAAATAATACATTATTCATGCACCCCTTCCGCTGCTTTTTCCATGGCTTCATTTACACCACTAGCCAAATAATCTACAACACCATCAATGTCCATTTCTGAATTTATATTATTGTTATTATTCATTTCAACTTTTATTTCTGCTGTTGTAAATCTGTTAATTGTTTCTTGTTCTGCTAAATCTCTTAAATATTTCAAATCTTCTTCTGTTGCACTTAATTTGTCGTTAATTTTTCCAGTGTTTGATGCTGTATTTGCTACATCCATTGGTACTGTGTCCATATCTAAATTTGCAAATGTGCTATCCATTGTATTTTTTAAATCACTGCCTAAATTTCCAATTGAACTTTCAATGTTTGCACCAAAATTATAACCTGTATTATATGCATCGCCATATTCCCATCTTTTTAAACCTAGACTTTCAGAACTTAAATTTAATTCTTCTGCGACTTTTTCATATGAACCATTTCCATATTGATTTGCAACTTTTTCAACCATTCCACTTAATCCACTTCGCCATCCTGATACTGCACCTGCAAGATTTGAACCAAAAACTTTATCAAGTGCTTTTGCAATTGTTTCAATTACACCAAGGATACTGTCTGCAAAATCACCAAATAAGTGAACAATCGCTCCAATTGGGTCATTGAATAAATTTGCAAAGAAATTTGCAAAAGAAATCCATGGATTAACCATTGCATTTATTACCCCAAGTACTAAATCTAATAAACTTAAAAATAAATTCCATATCAATGCTACTGCTGCTGTAATCGCTCCACAAATCACACCTGTTGCACTTATTGATGAACCTGTGATTTTATTTATTGCTGCAACAACTAAATATATTGCTGCAATAATAGCAATTATAATTAAAAGAACCCATGTAATTGGACTTGCTAATAATGCTGTATTAAATCCAGTTTGTGCAACTGTTGCTTGTGCTGTTGCAACTGCCAAAGCATATTCAGAACTTGTGGCAAGTAAATTTGCACTTACATTTGCTAATAATGCTTTTGCTTGTGCATAAGTTGCAATACTATGTAACCATTCTGCTGCGGTACTAATTCCAACATAAACTGCATGAATTCCAAGTGCTGCATTATATAATCCAAATGCAACTGCTATTCCTGTTACTATTGGTGCTATGATTGACCAATTTGAACCTATAAATTCAGCTGTTTGTTGAATTAAGTGTAATGCTGGTGATAAAAATGTAATTATATTACCTGCTGTATTTCCAACTTTTTTAAGCATTTTTTCAATATTTGTTCCTAAATTTTGAATTGAAGTTTGAATTGTTCCAAAACCAGCTTTTGTCATTCCAGTGTTAATTCCTTCAATCATTGAAACAATTCCTCTTGTAACTGCTGATTTCATGTTTGCAATAGATGTTGCAAAACCACCAGTAGCATTTCTTGCTTGTTGTTCAAAACTTTGGAATCCATTTGCACCTTCTTCATTAAGTCTGATGAAAGTATCCATAAAATCTGTCATACTAACTTTACCTGCTCTTAAATCTTCACCAAGTTTATTTGCACTTACATATCCCATTGCTTGTGCTACTTGTTTCAATTGAGCTGGCATTGCTGTCATTGCTGTTCGCCATTCCATCATGTCAGGTTTACCTTTTGCATATGATTGTGATAACTGTTCCAAAGCTGATTGTTGCACTTGTGTACTTCCACCACCAGCAAGAATTGCATTATTTAATGCTAAAAACATTTTTGTACTTTTTCCAACACTTTCATTTACACTTGTAAAGTTTTGAACTGAACTAACTGCATCATTTAATGTAGTTGGTAGTCCTTTTAAATTTTCACTTAACATATGTATTGATGCATTTGCTTGTTCTGAACTTATTCCAAGATTGGACATTACTTTTGGATAATTATTCATCGTGTCTAATCTATCTATGGCACTACCAAATTGGCTAGTTACAAGACTTAATAATTTTTGAACAATACTAAATCCCATTAAACTATTAAAGAAGGATGATGATGCTTTTGTTCCTTCATTTAATGAATTATTGAAATATTGTTGTTGATTTGTTGCATCTTCTAAATTATTTTTATAATTATTAGAACCTTTACTTGCATTATTCATATTTTCTGTCATCGCATCAATAGATGCATTTGCTTCATCTATTGAAATTCTAGCAGCATTTATTTTTGAATCATCAAAAGTTTGTCCTAGTGATGATTTAAATTCTTCAAATACACCTAGTGTTGAATCCAAAGCAGAAGTAATTGAATGTAATGGATATGACATTCTATCAGTCAATTCTATTGCTGTACTAATACCTGCCATTTCTTTTCACTTCCTTTCGTTTGTTATTTCTTTTTGCTTTTATTTTTTATTTTTGCAGATTCTTTCTTTTCTTTTTCAGATTTTATTTGAATTGCTGCAATAACAAATGCTTTTTCATTAATATCTAAATCATTAAATTTTGAAGGTAACCAATGAAATTTATGAAGACAATAATAAGCATAAGATGCTTCATTGTCTTCATTTATTAGTTTTTTGCTTCTTCAACCTTTTCATTTATTCCTTCATTGAAACCATTTAATTCATTTAAATATTTACCAAAATTGTTATATTCACCTGGGTCATCAACCATTTCTGTAATTAATTCTTCTGGTGTCATTACTCCATATGAATCTTGTAAATCTTTATCATTAAGATTTGGGAAAACAACTGATGCGACCATCATTTTTTGTAATAATTTTGTTGAATTTATTTTATTTCTAAAAACATTTGGCTTACCTGGCACTTGTTCTTGAAATGTACATTCATCTGTTAATCTATTTGTTTCTTTGGATGTTAATGGTCTAATTTCCCAAAGTAATGGTTGTCCTTTCTCATCTGTTAATGATTTTGTTACTGCATATTGCACATTTTCCTTTAATTTTTTATTTTTCTTTAAAAATCTACTTAAATCTGACATTTAAATCAATTCCTTTCTTATGATATTAAAAAATCCCCAAGGCTTATTATATTAAAATAATATATTGATAAGCCTTGGGTAACACTCTAATTTATATTTTATAACATACCGTCTAGTAATTTGAATGTTTCAGGCATTTTGAAATCTTCAAAAGTTCCATCACAATCTTCATCTAGGTATTCACCATCAGCATCAAATTTTGCTAATATTCCACCATCGATATTACAATCAATGAATACAACAGTTTGTCTTCCAACACTTGATGTTGGGTCTTCGTTTGTTACTTGAATTTCAAAATAAGTATCTTCACCTGTATTTTTGAAATTTTCTAACATTTGTCTTAATACTGATTGGTTATAATGCATTGTTGCTGAAAATGTTCCTTTCCAGCCTGTTGATTTATTTCCTGTTCCTGTTTTACCAAGGATTGGTACTTCTGTTTTAGTTTTTTCAAATTGTGCTTCAAAGTTAATCATTTGCATAAAATTATAACGATTATTACCAATTGTGATAAAACATTCAGCTAATTTTGCTGACAATGTATCTTTTGCTTTCATTACAACATTATTGTTCATTGCAAAATCCCCCTTTCTATGCTAATTTTACAGTCATATATAATTTTTCCATTGCATTAATTATTGTAACAACATCACTTATTGCAACAGAAGTTTTTGTTTCTCCTGCATTTACTTCAACATCAGAATCTTTGAATTCTTCTATTGCTCCAATTTCTTGAAGATTTTCATGATGTTTTACTATATCTGCCCATAGACTTATTCTTCCACTTTCATTATTTGGAACATTTCCCAAATATTTTGTGTTGAATAATACTGCCACATCGTTTGCAATTTGGTCTGCAACTCTGACAGTTTGGTTATTTTTAAATATTTCACCTTTTGTATCAGATGTTGTAACAAGTGAATTTACATCAGTTAATATTCTTACTTCACCATTTACATTATGAAGAACTAATTTTCCACCTTGAATTGCATCTTCTAATTGTGCTTGTGTATAATCTGTATTAACTTCAAATTCACCATTATATACTTTATTTAAACATGTTTTATTGATTGCACAATTTGCTTCAATACCAGTCATAAAATATATAATTGCTGATTTATCAAATCCATCAACAACTGTAACTTCATTTATTACATTGATTACACCTTCATAATCAGCTTCTATATTGTGTAAAACTGCTTGAAATTTTGCACCAACTTCATCACGCATTCTTTTTGTAAATGCAACTATTAAATTTTTAATAGTATCATCAGTTGTTGCAACACCAATAACATTAAATGTATATGATTCTATTTTGTCTAAATATTTTGAATAGCTTGTTCCATTAACTTCTGAATTTGTTCCACCTGCCAATGGTGTACTTGCTGTAACTGCTAATGTTGCATTTGTTTTATAATCAACAAAATCATTAGAAACAAGTTCAGATGCTTTTTTTACTGTTTGTTCATCAACAATTGTTGTTCCTAAAATAGTTTTGACATCAAATTTTGAATTATCATCAACATTTTTTTGAATAACAACTTTTAAATCATTACCCCTTATTCCAGCATATTTTGCTGTTGCATATGTACAAGTAGCTTTCTCACCACTTCCATTTAATCTATATGCATATAATTTTTGGGCATTTAAAAATAAATCCCTTAAACCTTTCATTTTTTCATGACTATAATCATAACCAAATAATTTTAATGCATTCTTTTGAAAATCTGCATTTGTTATTTCTATTACTTGGTCACTTACACCCCAATCTAAAACCAAAGGCATTGTGACAATACCCCTATCAGATAAACTTGCATTTGCTTTGTTTAGTGATACAAAGTTTATGTAAGAACCTGGAAGTATTTTGTTTTGTGCTGTAAATGTTCCACCACCTAACATTTTTAATTCACCTTACCTTTCTTAAAATTTTCGATTCTTCTAACTGCTTCATCATTTGATATTTTTTCATCATCTTTGACTAAAACAGTTAAAATATCTCTTTCATTCATAAATTTTTTTGAAGTAATTAATTGTTCTTTGCAAAAAACAATTTCTTTATTTTCTTTTTTATCTTTTCCCATAATAGAATCATCCTTTCTTTACATCAGTATTGTAATCATAAGAATCCATTGGTGTTTTTTCTTCTAATTTTTCAACATACATATTGTAATTAACAAAGAAATGTAAAACACCATCATCATATTCTGCATTCATTTCTGTTCCCATTACATTACTTTTAATTTTATTATCATTAAAAGTTTCTTCAATTTCGATATATTCTAATGCTAAATATAATTTTTCGATTATTTGTTGACATTCTGTTCTTTTCTCTTTTGAAGAAGGAAAATAATGAATACAAAATGGATTAGTTCTATAATATTTATTTTGTCTAAATAAATTGTTTGTGGGTTTTAAACTTACTATTGAAAAACAAGGTTCATTTAAACCTTGTTCAACACCATCTGTATATATTTCATAATTATTACCAAATTCTTTATTGATTGCTTTACTGATTCCATCAACAATTTTATTTATCATGTGAAGCATTCCCCCAATAACTTTTTTAATTTATTTTCAAGAACCTTTGGTGCAATGGTTTGAATTTCTTGTTCAGATATAGTCATCATAAACTTTCCTTCAACCCATCCTTTATGATTCTTTGTTCTATGACCAAATTCAACATATGATGCATATTCAACTGGATTTGTTATTTCAATTTTATATGCATCACCAATATGTTGAATTTGTAAAGATTTTGCATAAGCTGTTGCATTTTGATTTTTTCCAGCTGTCCAACCCCTTCTTAATGTACCACCGACTTTACCTGAACCACTTGGATATTGTCCAACTGGTGTTCTTTTAATTGCTTTTGCAAGTAATCGTGCTGCAAGTTCTTTGGCACATGCTTCCATGAATTCTTCAACTTTTTTCTGTTCAAGATTATCAATTTTTGATTTTAAATCTTTTAATTTATCAAAATTGCAACTGCCATAACTTCCCAATTATGCATACCTTTCAACTAATTCAAGTACAATTTCTTGATGTGTTTGATACTTTGCAGGTTCGCCACTGCTTTTATATACAGTTACTTCGCCAAAAGCATTAGTCACTTCAATTTTTGAACCTGGTGTAATTGTTATATCAGGTGCAATAAATAATTTGGTAATTTGCATGACATTTGATTTAATATCATCTTCACTATTATTTGAAATAGTTTCAAATGAAAGTTTACATTTTTTATTTTCTAAAATTTTGGATTCTTTAAATCCTGTTGATTTATTTTCTTTTATATATTTTGTTTTTTGAAAGACATTACAAGTACAATCATATGTCATTTCAATGGCTTTTTTTACTGCTACCACTTGATTTGGCGATAACATATAAAATCACTTTCACCATAATTTAATAAATATGAAATTAGTGTGTTCAATTTTGTTTCCAAAGTTTCTGAACCTTCACCAACTGCAAATGTCACATTTGTGTCACCTGTTTGTACTTGTTTTATTGCCATTTCTAAATCAAAACCATTTTCAGCATTTAGTTGTCCTGTTTGTTTTTTAGAAAATAAAAATTCACCACAAATTCTATCAATTTCAACTTCTTTTAATTCATTAGGAATTTCAGAAATATTACATGAATTCTTTATATGATTTTCAACCTTCTGCATACAAAAAGTTATTATCCAGGAATCATTTTCATTTGGTGTATATCCAAATGAAATAAGTCTTTTAAGAATTTCTTCAATAAATTCTTCATCAACTTCTTCTTTGTTGATTATTACGATGATGTTTTTAATTATAGGTTTTAATTTTTCATCATCCATATAATTTCACCATCTTTCTTGTTAGATTATCCCTTTGATATGATTCTTGCTATTGGAATAGCTTTGTGATTTATATATGTTCTGTTTGCTGCAACAGATTCTCCACTGTGAACTAATTCCCAGTTTGCACCGTTTTTTAATTCTGCATCTGTTGGAGAATTTGAAGCCATATTTGCTTTTGTGAAAGAAATTCCAAATGGTGCGAATACTTTTCTTTGTCTTACATATAAAGTATCTTCACCACCATTTTTAGCTGGGTTTCTATCCATTTCATATGGTTTTTTTGCACCAATATTTTCATAATCAATAGCACCATCACCTAAAACATATGATGTGTATTTTGTATATGCTTCTTGCGCTGCAACATAATTTGCTTGTCCTTTTGTTCCACTTTCTTTTACTGCTGCAACATTTTCAACAGGCATTTCATCATCAATTATAACTATTTTTCCATTCCATGCTGCTAAATCTAATGGTCTTTCTATTCCATCAGCATCTGTATATGTTAAATGTTTTACTAATTTTAAATTTTCAAGGTTTGTAGCAACATCACTGTGCATAAATACCATTGAAAATTTCTTTTTATTAGCACCACATGCTTGATTCATGGCTGTATTTAATGTTGTTTGACCAACTTTTGCTTCATCACCATCTTTACCTGTTATATCATATGTGTGCTTATCAACGAATTCTTTATTTTTTGTTCCTGTCATTGAATAAATACCAGCTAATATTGCAAGTATTGTGTTTTGGTCTAAATTATCTAAATATTCAGCAACTTGGTCTTGAACATTATCCATGAAATCTTCATCTGATACATCATCAGAAAAGTCTTTTTCTGTCCATGCTTTTGCACGACCAACAACTACTATACCACGATTAAATGTTTTTGTACTTGTTGCTGTAATATCTGTTTGACCATCATAGTTTACTGCATCCCCATCTAATAAACCTTTCATTGCTATTTCAGCATAAACAGTTCCATTTTGTGATGTGAATACATCTCTAATATCTTTACTTCCTTTTAATGCTTTTGATTTTTTTAATTCATTTGTTTTTAAGTTTGGTATTCTTGGATGCTCAACACCATACTTAAATGCTTTTTCGTTAAAACTCTTTGAATCGAATTTTCCCATTTTAATTCACCTTTTCCTTTCTTTTTTGTATCTTTAAAGATACATTAAATTTAAAAAAATTTTTTAGACTTCAATTTCTGGGTGTTCTTCTAAATAAGCAGCCCTTTCATCATAAGTCATTTTTGACAAATCAACTTTGTCTTCACTTCCATCATCAGTATCACCTTTTCCAGGTTCAGCACCTTTGATTTTAGTTGTTTTCTTTTCAGAATCAAATAAGAATTTAGTATCATCACCTTTAACAAGTGTATCAAGTTGATTTTTTAATGCATCACCTTTTATATTTCCATTTTCATCAATTTCAAGTTTATCCAAATCATTTAATAATGCTTTTACTGCTTTATTATTTTTAGCCTTGGCATTTGAAAGTGCAGCATCTATTGCAGCATCTATTTTCATTTGTTTTATTTCTGCTGCATGTGCTTCTGCATTTGTTTTGTTTTCAGTTTGCAATGTTTCAATTTGTTTCTTTAATTCATCAATATCACCTGTTGATTTTTTCAAAGTTTCAAGTTGACCATCTCTTTCTGAAACTTGACCTTTTAATGTTTCAACTTCTTTTTTACTTTCAGTAAGTTGTGTTTGAACTGTTTCCAATTCACCTTTTGCTTTTCCAATGTCTGTTGAATTTTCATCAAGTATCTTATCAATTGTTTCCTTGTCTTTAATTCCTAAATCTTCTAAAAATTTTCTTTGCATATTTATCATCCTTTCTTCGCTTTTTCTCGTGGGTCGCATCCACATAAAATTTTGATATTGTTGTCTTTTCTCGACATCCAACCAGGTCATTTATGTAAAAATTGACAATAAAAAAGAAACTACAAAAATCTTGTAATTTCTTTAAAATAGGCAATTTTTTCACCTTATATAATGCCCATATAAGCATTTAAAATCAGTGGGTAATATACTTTTATACCCTTATTTTAAGCCAACTTGGGCTTTTCCAACTACTTTTCCATTTTGAAAAGTTACATTTGCATTTCCACCTGTTATTGTGTTACCATACCACATATAAATTTGTGTGTGATATTTTTCATCACCAATACTAACATCAGAAGTAAGTGTTCCATCTGAACCAATTATTTCTTTTACTTGTTCATATGTCATATCACTTTCAATTTTATTAAATTCTTCTAATGTTATAAGTTCTGATTTTTGGTTTGCTGAATTATTTTCAATGTTATTTGATGTATTCAATATTATTGAACCAAAAATACATATGAAAATAAAAACACATAAGAAAACATATATTCCTATATGATTCTTTTGAACCATTTTACAATTAGGACATATTTTTGCTTTTGGGTCTATTTCTGTTTTACAATATTTACATTTTTTCTTTTTCATTATAAAACCCCCTTTAATAAGAGTATATAACAATTTTTTATAAAAATCAATTGTTTCTATCTTTGAAAAATTCTCTCCAATATGGATTTTCTTTATCAAATATTTCTTTTTGTTCTTTGGTTAAATTATATGGATAATCTTCAAATAAATTATAAATTTTTTTCTTATCAAAGGTAAATAAGTGTTCCCCAATTTTTTCAGGATTATCAACCCACCATATTTGGTCAGTATCATTATTCTTATAAAAATTATTTTTCACTACCTTTTACCCCCTTTATTTGTTTATTTTCAGATGTATTTATATAACCCATTATTTCTTCAAATTCTGAATTATCTTTGAATGAATCAACTTCCATTAAAATATTTTTAGTTTTAAATTTTATTCCTTGTATTGAATGTGTTTGTTTACAATGAAATCTATTTTTCAAAATGTTAGTTGTTAATTGTTTAAATCCATTTTCTTTTGGTGATTGTAATTCTAAAAATTCATAAGTATTTTCTATTTTTCTTACAATTGCTGCATGACTTCCAGTTGCCAAATAATATTCTTTTCCTTCTTCCAATGTTTTTAATAGACTTGTAGTTGCCATAATATCATTAGTATTTTCAGCAACTATACTTTTAACACCAGGAAGTTGTGAAATCTTATAAATATTTGAAGTTGTTGAAAAGAAATCTTGACTTGAACCACCCCTAAAATCAAGTACATCTAATCCATTTTTATTTGCAATATATGCAAAACCTAATGATGAACATGAACCTTTTGTCATATCACCACCACTAATTTTTTGTACTATTTCATCAGTTGTTAATGATTCATCTAATTTTTGAACTGGATTATATTCAATTTTTAAATCTTTCAACTGTTTTATAATTTCATTATTACTTATATTTATTTTATCATTTTTTGGTGTATTTTTCAAATTTACTTCATCTTGTACATATTTATCATACCAATCATTGTATTTCATTTTATCAGAAACATAATATGTTTTACCATCTTCACCTTTTGCTGCTCTTTCACCTTCATCATCAAAATCATCAAAATGTGGAACTGTTGTACTTCTACAATAATTATGAAATGGTGGTGCTGTTATTCCTGGTTGATAATCTTTCATATCATATACTTTACCATCTTGTTCCTTACATATTTCAGAAGTGTGTGAATCAAGTGTTGCAACAATTTCATATTTTTCAACATCTAATGCATTAAAACAATCTTTTTGTGCTAATTGTGAAAAATATGCATTTTCTGTCATTATTAAATTACCTGCTTGTGCTTTTGATGTATTAAATTTTTTTGATAAATATTTAATACTTTCATCAGGTGATTTTCCTGTTAAACACATTTTAGTTAATTCGTTGTGTAATTCATTTATAAGTTTTGTTTTATTTCCCCATATTCTCTCACTAAAATTCTTTTCATCTACTGCCCAAGGTTTATTAACAATTTTTGATAATTTATTTTGGTCTATATTTGTAACATTGAAACCAACATTAAAACCTTTTTGATATTCAAACATTGTGTGAAAATAATTATTTATATATGAATTTTTTGTTAAATTATCAACTTCATCAAGTTCATTTTCAAATAATTTTTCCATCGTTTGTTGTGTTTGAATTTTTAAGGCTTCAAGTCTTGAAATATGATATTTAGTTGATGCATTTTCAAGTTCTTTTATCCAATGTTCATTTAATTCATTTTCATGTCCATATTTTATATATTCCTGAACATTCCATTTAAATTCTTTTAATTCATTTGAATTTAATAACTTTTTTGCTTCATTTATTGTTATTTCATTATTATTTGCAAATCTTACATACCAACTATTTATTTTATTTTCAATTTCTCTTTGTGCTTGATAAAAAGATTCTTCAATTCTTGAATATACTGTCATTGCTTCTTGATGTGATGCATTTTCTAATTGTCCAAATCGCTGTTGCCAATATTCACTATTCTTGTTCGCCATCTATCACATCACCACCTTCATTTGGTTGTGTTTTTGATGGATTATTTCCAAATTGATTTGGGAATGGATATTGTTCAATTTCATTTTTCTTTTCTTTCTCAATTCTATCCATTTCAGCTTGAACATCATCAACCCATGGATGTTGTGCAAGTCTACTTTCAAGTGATAAATCAGATGATTTGTTAATATTATCAATAATTTCTGATTCTGATATAAGCATATCACGATTAAATATAATATCAACATTTTCATTTTCAAAGTTTCCACAACCTGTGTTTGCCAAATGACAATTTATAAACCATAGCACTTCTTCAAATGCTGCTTGATATTCTGTTTCAGTACCATTTGCATCAAGGTCTATATCTGAAAAGATTGATTGAATATTCATTTGATTTGGATTATTTCCAAGTCTATCATCTTTTGCATCATATCCCCTTGCATTTTCAATAATTGCTTTTTTAAATAAATCAATTATTACTTTGTAATTTTCACTATTTACTTCAATTTGTAAAGTTTTTAAATCACCTGGTGCACCATCAATTGTTTTTACTTTTACTGTTCCATATTCTGCTAGATTTTTTCTAAATTCAGCAAGATTTTGACCATCATAATTTACTAAAACTAAAATTGTATTTCTAACATCTTCTTCCATTTGATTTAAGAAATTAGATTCAATTAAATTTAAACCATCTTGTAATGATTTTAATTTTCTTATTAAAGGTATTTCTTTTGCATTAAATTTAAATGGAACAAGTGGAATCTTTAACCAATTATATCCTTGAATATTTCCTTTTGAATCTGTTATTGTAAAGTAGTTTTCAAAAGGTTTTTTTTCATCAGGAATTAATTTTCCACCTTCATATATAAAATAATAAATACCATCTTGATTATAAACTTCAACATGGTCAATGAATTTCTTTTTATTATTTTTTCCAATTTTAATTGTTGTATATACTCTTATAACATAATTCAATTCAGTGTGTTCAGAATCTTTCCAAATTGGTATTATTTCATATGGCTTAAATCTTTTGAAGGTGAATTGTCCATGTTCATCATAATAAATAAACAACCAACCAATACCATCATTCAATGAATCTTCACCTATATTTTTTAATAATTTTCTGAATTTTCTATTAAATATGTTTTTTAATAATTCTGCATAGGTTTCATTGTTTGTTTGAATTGAAAATGGTTGTCCAAGTAAGTAATTGTTCTTTTGGTCAACCATTTTTTGATATTGATTATCTACAATTCTATTGTTAGGTAAATTTTTAACTTCTTCAAGTTCTCCTTTTTTACCAATTACCATTCTTTTTCTTAATAGAATATCATGTCTTCCATCATAATATTTTTCACCTGTTATCATGTCTTTTCTTCTTTTTGATGCCATGAAATCTTTAATTTCATTTATGACATTTTTTTCATCAAGTGATAAATCTTCATCACTTTCTTTAACAATTGTATTTCTTTTAAATCTACCGAATAAACTTTCAAACATGTCATTCACCCCCTTTCACTTCAAAACCTATTTTATTTTTTGGTCTTGTTTTATCTAATATATAAGTATCATCCTTTGTATTTATTTTTACATAAACATTTTCATAATCTATTTGATTAATTACTTTACTAATTTTATCTAAACCTTTTAATATCTCCATATCATCACCTTAATCAAAACTAAATCTATCACCTTGTCCAATTTTTTCTGCAATTCCTGTTGTGGCATCTTGTGCATCATCATGTGCATTTTTACCTTCTTTTTGGTATCTAATCATTGAATCATAATAATCAGGAAATCTGTCAGCCCAATTAACAGGGAAATATATATGATTCATTACCCATGTTGAATTTGATAATATTCTTGATTGTTTATTTTTACTCTGATAGAAGGTATTTATTATACATCTATTTGAATTAAATTTTTGTAATAATAATGTTTCAACATTCCTTGCAAATCCACGACCACCATTATTTGATTCAATATCTGCTTCATTAACTTTATCATCAAATAACATTTTTGCGACTGCTGGTTCTGTGATTTCCATTCCATCCTTTGTAAAAATAACATTAATAATATATGCTTCTTGATTATATTCAACATAATCAATTGAACATAAATAATCATCACCTGTGTCTGCGGTATCTGTATAATTTTTAACTTTACTATATACAGGATTACCATTTTCATCAGTTGGCAATTTTGTATATGTTTTGAAACTTGAATATAATCTTCCTTTAATATCAATAGGTTCTTGTTGATAGTTTGCTGCTGCAATTTCTTTTGACATTGATTTTGTTTTTATTTCATAACTTCTTCTTGAAAGTATTTGTGAACAAAGCATTGTTCCATCATCTTGTAATGCTTTATAACAAATATGTCTTACTTTCATACCAAGTTTTGTGAAATGTCTTAATGCACGACCTGCTAAATCATCACTATGCCATCTTGTCATTATTATGATGATTTTCCCACCTTCTTCAAGTCTTGAAAGCATTGTGTCTGTAAACCATGTCCATTGTTGTTCAAGAACATCTGCATTATTTGCTTCAAGTGCTGATTTTATTAAGTCATCTATAATCATAAGTGTTGCACCAAATCCAGTTGATGTTCCTTTTGGTGATGTTGCTAAATAATTATTATATCCATTAACTAATGACCATTTATTCATTGCTGAATCACCATATTTTATTGCAACATTAGGAAATATTTCAGAATATACAATTTTATCTTCATCACCTTTTTGTTCTGTTATTGTATCCCTGACATTTTTAGAAAATGTTGTTGATAATGCTTCATTATATGAACCTAACATTATTTTTTCATTTTGATTGTTACCCAAAACCCATTCAACAAAGCATCCTGCTGTTCTTGATTTTCCATGTCTTGGTGGCATGTTTAAAACCAAAACATCTTCATCTGATTCATAAAAACTTTGAAAATCATTACATACTTTATTTAAAAACACCCTGTCTTCACGATAGAATTCAGGGGCTTTTAAATTACAATACGAAAAGAAATCCATTGCTGCATAAGCAATTTTTGCATCTTTTAAATCAACATCATCAATGCTTATCATTCGCAACACTTTCTTCTTTCATTTTTATTAAGTTTTTCAATTCATCTTTGGTTAAGCCTTTATATGGGTTTGGCACATTGTTATTTACAATTACAGGTTGATTATTTTTAAACATTCCTAAATGTTGACCAAGTAAATGTAATGCTTCAACTTTGTTACATTGTTCAATTGCAATTCCATGTTTTGTATTTTTTATTGATGAAATTGCTGCTTTTTGGTCATCTGTTAATGATTTTGTATCTTTAAGGATAATGTCTTGTTCATAGACATCACCTTCTTCATAAACATATTTTTCTTTTTCTTTATCCCATATTCTATGAATTGTTGGTCTTGTTACGACTTCAATATAATCTGTGGCATTACTAAAAGCAATCTTTGCAAGTTCTTTAACAATTTTGTCTTGTGTTATTTTTGTTCTGTCTTGTATTTCTTGCTGTCCTTTCTCAATTTGTTCTTGTACCTTAACATTTCTTAACAGTCTACTACTTGCTGCATTAGCTGCTTCATCACTTTTACACTTGGGATATACTGCTTTATATGCTCGTGTTGCATTTAAATCAATCAAATATTCATCAACAAATTTTTGTTGTTTTGCTGTTAACTTTTTATCATTTTTGTTAGAAACTTTTTCATTTTTGTTCATTTTTTGTTCATTTTCGTTAACTTTTGTGTCGTTTTGACTCAAAGTTTCATCATTTTGTTTCATTTTTGACATAATTTGCAACACTTCCTTTCTTTTTTCTTGTATAAAAAATACACACATCAAAATGTGTGTACTTAATTAATTTTTTATATTATATACTATAATATAAAAACAAATGGCATACAAGGGCATTGAATGACATCAAGTGCCACTTTTATCAAAAAGGTACTTTCACCTTTTCAAGTGCTGAATCATGAATTCGGTACATTTGCCTTTTTGAATAATTCATCTTCACACATATTTCATCCCATTGTAAAAATATTAAGTATCTATATTTTAAAACTAATTTTTCATTAACATCTTCGATTTGATTTATTACATCACGAATTTGTTTTTTTAATGCAATAAAATCTTCAATTTCTGCATCAATCTCATTTTCTAAATCTATTATTTGAGAAATAATATCAATTATTCTATCATTTGAAGGACTTCCTTGAACTCTTTCTTGGGTCATATTTCCTGATATTGATGTTGACAATGTTCTTAATGCTTCAAGTTCTTCTTTGTCACATTCAATTTGTTCATTTAATTTATAAGCCTGTTTCAAATATTGTTTAGCATTCATATTTTCACCTTCCTATTAACTTTTGTGATTTCACCTTGAACCTTGAACTTTCACCTTGAACCTTTTAAAACTTTGATTTTTCAATACTTAAATAAAAAATTATTTTAAAAAAAGTTCAAGGTTCAAGGTTATTCTTATATTATTTATTTTTTATAAAAACATTAAATTTTAATGATTTTATAAAAATATTATTTTAGTTATTAAATTGACATTATCTTGAACCACCTTGAACTTACACTCTACATTTATTGATTTTACTATGTTCCAAGGGGTTCAATGTTACTATATTTCACCTTGAACCTACCTTGAACCACTTCTACTGTTCAATACTGTTCAATACTGTTCAGAACTGTTCATATTTTTATAATATAAGGTTCTTTTTTGTTATATTCAGTTATTAAATTGTTATATATTTTTTGTAATGTGTCTGTATTTCCTTCAACATTTTCCTTTATCATTTTTGCCCTTACTCTACAATATATCTTGTAATAATCAAAAGGCATATCTATAAAAACTCTTTGACCAATTTTAGGTATATAATTTACGATTCTTTTATCTTCATTCCAATCTGTATGTTGCATATGTCCATCACATTTTTCACAATTTATCATAAAAGGTGTTACACCATCTCTACTATTCCAAAGTATTTCTGTTTTCCCACATTTTTCACATTTGTATTTCATTAAACAATATGCTTCTGCATGTTTATATTTTGATTCCATATTCTTCACACTTCTTTATAATACAATTTGCTTCATCAAATTCAGCGAAACAGTAATTTTTATCTTTGTCAAAATTCCATCTTTCTTTATGTCTTTCACAATTTTTCTTATTACTACATTTATCATTTACACAATAAGTTGTATCATGATTCGCTTTTCCTAATTTCAATTTTTTCTTTCCCTTCTATTAGTCTTAACACAAATTTACATTCTTCAATTCTTCCTAAATAATATGTATTGTGATTAATGTCGTACATTTTTTCATAAAATTTAATATCTGCATTCATAATAATTTTTAAACTGTCTTTGAAATCACCTGATGAATTCTGAATATTATTTATAGCATCCATGAATTGTGGTTCATCATTTTCTTTGGCTGCAACAAGCAATGCTGCTATTGTATAACCAATTATTACACCTACAAATAAGCAAATTATAAATCCCATTTTTATTCACCTTTTCCTTTCATCATAAGTATTTAATTTCATTTGCATTAAATATTTCTTTTAATATTTCATCAATTTTATCCTTATGTAATTCAACTACATAACTTTTATCTTCTTCATAATATCCTGCAATCAATGCTTTTTCTGTAATATTTTTACCTAACATTGTAAGTTGAATATATGATTGATTATCAATTTTCATCAAATCTGAAAGATTAGTTTTACTTGCTGTTTCACCTGAATGAAAATAAACAAATGCTGAATCTCCATCTATTCTTTTAATTTTTCCTATTTCACATTTATATATGTTTCCATTTGAATCTTTTGGAACATAAACAACTAAATCACCATTATTCATAATTACCTTCTTTCTATGTATTTTTTACTTTACTTGTATACATATCAGCTGTGTGTGTAAATAATACATTTTCATATTTTCTTATTGCTTTATCATAATTATCCCATTGGTCTTGTCCTTCATAAGCTCCCATATGAAATCTAATACAAAATAATTCTTCTTCTGTAAGTGTTATAAATTGGGATAATAACATTATTGATTTTTCGCCATGTCCTTTTAAAACAGTATTTGAATTGTATTCAAAATGAACTTCTTTTCCTTTAACTTCATTAGTTCCCATCATTGTTTCACCTGGTTCATCAACAATTGTTAAATAATTATCAATTTTACACAAATCATGAAACATACCTATTATATAAGGACTTTCAGGTCTTTTCCATTTTAAATTTAATCTGTCAGTCATATTCAATAGCACTTGTGTTACTTCATATGAATGGTCAAACAACCCACCTTCATATGCACCATGATATTTTGTAGATGCTGGTTGTGTAAAAAATTTATTTTCAATTAACCAATTATAAAAATCTTTGGTAATTATTTCTTTCATTAATCCATCAAATAATTCTATTCTTCTATTGGTTGTCAAATTTTTTTCATATTCTAACATTTAATTTCACCATCCTATCCAACTTCTTTTACTTCTATTTCAATTACATTAATTTCTAAATTAAATGTCATTTTGTTATTTACTCTTTTATATTCAACAGAATCATGAACATAATTTGTTAATTCATTTGCAACCATTATTGCATCTTGAACATCTCCATTTACTTCAAATTCTGTTATGTATTCATCATTTTCCACATCTTTTAATTGTATAATCATTAATAATCCCACCTTTTTTCTTTATTTTTGTTTTCTATTACTGAAAGAATATCAGTAAAAGTAATATGTAAGTTTTCTTTTCCTGTCTGTTCTTGTTCTAGTGTAAAAGCTGTCATTAAATAAAATTTATTATGAAATTTTATTATAAAGTCATTTCCATCAACTAATACAGGTGTTGATACTTTAAAACCTATTAATTTATATAATAATTTAATTAATAATTTTTTCATAACTAATTCCTTTCTAATCATTACTAGATAAAAATGTAATCATTGCAACAATAAATCCCCATACATATTGCCAATTGGCTGGTATATAATTATTTATTATTGCACCAATTGTGCAGCATAGTATTATTTTTAAAATAGTCATATTAAATCCTTTCTATGCAACTGAATCAGCAAATGCAATCGCCATTCGTTTTGCATCTTCCAATGTTTCTGCTTTGAAACCAACTGGAAGTGATAAATTTTCATCAGGATGTTCTTGTAAATATTCATCCGTAAATCCACTTTCTGCACAACATGAACCTTCTTCTACAACTGAACCTATTCCAAAACCAAAGATTGCACGATGTGACCAACCATACCATTTTTGTTCTTTTTTATTAAATCCTATTGAACAAACTTTGTTATCCTTATATGTTTGAATTTGCGAAAGTCCATATTTTTCAATATACATTTCAAAATCTTTAAGTGTTCCAATGTATTTGTCATCTTTGTTATACACAAATATCATCTTAATTCCTTGTGATTCTTCAATTTTAATTTTATATTCTTCTAAAATATTTGATTTTATTTCCATTCTAAAACACCTCTATTTCGTTTATTTGTGAAATACTTATTGTTTCACAAATTAATAAATTTTTATATTTTACTGCTGAACCATATGTATTTTTAATTTTGCAATAAATCCATAATGGTACTTTTATGAATTTAGGTCTTTGATGATATATTTCAATAAAATTATTTATTTCAGCATCTATTACTTTTAATATAAGTATCATTTCTTCATCCAACCTAATTCACCTACTTTCAAACCAATTGCTTCTATTTCTTGCATATTTAAGATTGGGTTTCTTACTCTTTCATAATGTTTTCCATATGGTGTTGTACCTTTTTCATATCCACCAATTTGAATTCTTTTAACATTCATCATGAACATAATAAACATTGAATAATAAGTTCCATTGATTACTTTTTCATCTAAATATTTAATATATGGTTCATCTTGTGTAATCCATTCATTTGCCTTTGGTTCTTCACCTTCTCTAAAAACATTATGTTCATATTTTTTATAACCAATTTCTTCAAAAATTTTATCTGCTTCGCTCATTTGTATCCCATTCCTTCATGCTCCCAAAACATAGTTCCCCTTGAAGCACCACATTTTGGACAAATTATTTCAATTACATCACCATTTGGATTTAAAAATATTGCATCTGCTTTTTCTCTAACTAAATATTGAAAATCATGATTACATATTATTCTTTGAAATATGTTTTTTCTTTTTATTTCAACTTTTTTATAAGGATTCATCATCAGTAAATTATTACTATAAATATATTTATTCTTTGGCATCTTCTTCACCATCAGCTAACACACTATTTACTGATACTGCAATTGGTGCAAGTATTTGTCCTTCTTGTTGAATATATATTTTTCTACTTTTCTTAATTTTTTCAAGTTCAATATCATTTAGTTCCCAACATGTTTCAATTGCTGGTGTTTTATCTTCATATTTATATCTTGTACCTGGTAAATCATAACAATCAGGTCTTTTAAAAATTGTGTTTGTTGTTTTTCTTTTTATTGGTTTCATAGTTTATAACCACCCTTCTTAATTTATTTGATATTTCATCAATTGTTTCAAAAATATCAATCATATAATTTGCAATGAAATCTGCAACAATTTCATCATTCCAATCAATTTGTAACAATCCATAACTTTCAATATATGCATGTGTTATTTCATGATATAAAGTATATTTAAGTGAACTGTCATTTAAATCATTTCTTATGTATATATCTTTTGTTATAAAATCTGTTACCCCACTATGTACTTCACCATCATCCATAACTAAATACTTTGAATTTTTATTTATTAAGTGTATATTATATATGTTATTATGTATTTTTACTTGCATTGTTGTTTGTAACATTTTCATTTTCCTTTCTTAATTCATTTAATAGTAACATCCATTCATGTTTATCACATTCATCACCATATGAAATTGGATTTTCTAAATCTCTAATCATAACTAATTTGTCTTTTTCTGATAATAAATGCATATTTTTCTTTATAATTTCACAAGTCCATTGAACAATATATGTTCTTCTACCTAATGCATATCTTTCTGCTGATACTAACATCATTGATATATCTTCCGTTTCACCATTAAATTTTATTTGCATTTTTATTACCTCATTTTAATTATTGTTATTGCTGGAATTTCAATTACTTCTTTTTCAAATAATCCCATTACATTTCTGTCATATTCAGATGCTTTATATGTTTTATGTTCATATATTGGTATTTGAACATTTCTACTATCTTTTACTTTCATTGTTCCAAATGTATCAAGTATTTTTTTAATCCACTCCATAAGTATTTGATTTTCTTCCAATGTTTGTGTTGATATTTTTTCAAGATTATTTATTCTTTCTTGCAATTTCGTTGTTTTGCATCTTTCTTGAATTAATATATTATTTACATCTTCTAATTCATTAAGCAATTTTCTAATTTTCTTTTTTCTAAATATATCCACTTTTTTCACCTACTTTTAGATTATTATTTTGTATTGAATAAACTTAATATATTATCATTTAATGTAGTAGTTGGAAGTTGTCCATTCCATTTTTCAATCATTTTTTGTTTCACTTCTAATTCTTTTAATTTTAATGTATTTTCAGTAATCTGTTGATTTTGTTGTTTCATAACTTCTGCTTCTGCTTTTGCATTTTCAATTTTCTTTTCATTTTCAACTTTTGCTTTTTCTAATTCATATTTTGCTTGTTCTGTTTGCTGTGCTGTTACTTGCTTCTGTTCTATTGCTTTGTCAAATTCTGCTGAAAAACTTAAATCAGTTATATTTAATGCTGTAATCATTACACCTTTATCTTGCAATCTTTCTGTTAATAATTTAACTATAACACTTGAAACTTCACTTCTTTTTGTAATTAATTCTTCTGCTGTATATTGTGACATTCCTTGTTTTACTGATTCAAATATAGTTGGTTCAATTAGAACTGATTTAAAATCTGTTCCCACTTCTCTATATAATTCATTTGCCTTTCCTTTATCAACATTATAATTTACTGCAATTTTTATACTTGATATTTTTTGTAAATCTTTTGAACTAGCTTCCATTTCATATTCACATTTTTGTGTTCTGCAATCTATTTTTATAATTTTTTCAACAAAAGGTGTTTTAAAATTGAATCCTTCTTGTATAACTGTATCTTGTACTTTTCCAAATCTTGTTTTAACACCTACAAATCCTGTTCCAACTGTCGTTATGCTTGATATTAATGTTATTAAAATAATAAATATTATAATTCCTATTACAATTAAAATTTCTTTTTTCATATTTTCATACCTTCCTTTTCGTTTACTTTTTCCCATTCAAATTTTGAATATTTACATTTTGCTTGATGTTCTTTTCCAATCAATCTTCCGCTTCTAGTACAAATCTGATACCACCATAAAATATTAGTTCTGTATCTTACACACATTATCCAATTTTTAATAAATGGATTATATGTTATTTTATTTACATGAAATTCTGTTTTTGTTGGCATATATCAATTCCCCCCTTATCTTTTGTATTTTATTGACCTTCTGCTTTTATGAATATTCTGCATTTTTTACCTTGAATTTTTTTATCAATAATTACAAAATTAAAATATTTTTTTACTTGTTTTGAAAATTCACCACTTGATAATTCTTGAAGACTATTTCTAATACAAAATTCTTTATATTTCATATAAACTTGATTTGTTGGTTCATTTTCAATATTGATTTGTTCTGCTTCACATTCCTTAAAGAATCCAATAATAGGATTATTTGTTTCTTCATATTCATTCAATTCATTTTCTATTTTAATTGATGTAGTGAATTTTCTATTTAAAAGAACTCTTTTCAATCCAGCAATACCCAAATTTATTAAATATTCCATTGATTCTTGACCTTGAAGTGAATCACCTATAAAAGGTCTAAAATTCGGATTATCAGAAGTAAATTTGGCATTAAAAGGTATAATAACCAACCTTCTTAATATAGCACTTGAATCCCTTCCTTTTCCTATTCTTGGAATAGTGTTTGCACTAAATACTAACTTTACATATGGTTCAAAATCAAATTTTGGTTGTCCTTTTTGCTCTGCATCTATTGTTTCACCTGTTACTATTTTTTTAAATTCTGCTGCATCTGTTATAAATTCATCAGATATATCATCACCAATATTTGCAAGTTTTCCAAATAGCATTACTGTTGAAAATCTATCATTTAATTTTTTTAAGTCTAAAACTGAAATATTCTTTTTTCCTAATATTGTTTTTATTAAATTTAAATATGTACTTTTACCATTTGAACCTGTTCCAGTTAAAATAAATGCCTTTCCTAATTCATTTCTTCTATACATACAATATCCAATTAATTCTTCCAATAATGCTCTTATTTCTTTATCATCACATGCTAAATTATTTAAAACTTCATCTGTTAATTGATAATAAGCATTTGGGTTATAATCCCAATCAATTTTGTTTGTAATAATATATTCAGGTGAAAATTGAAAGAATTTTTCTTGTAATACATCAAATATTCCATTTCTAAATGCAATTAAATTTGCAGGTGCTGGTTTTGTATTTTCTCTTATCATAATATCTAAATATGACATTACTTCCGTTCGTTTTGCTCTATTTAATTGTGGTATATGTTTTATCATTGCTGATTCAATTTCTTGCTGTCCTGAAACATATATTCCATCTTTATATAAATGTAATTGGTTATTTATTCTTACAATGTGATGATTATTCTTTAAAAATACTGCAAATTTATCAAACAAGAATGATGAACCCTTAAAAAATACAGGCTTTGCAAATGCTTCATCACGAATTATGACATCCACTTCATCATCAGTTAATGGTTCTTTTAAAACATATTTATTTATAAGTTTTATAGTTTCTCTTGATTCTTCTTTTGAAAAATCATTACTTTGTAAAGTTAAAATATAATTAAACAATGCTTGGTTTCTTCCATCTCCTGCTGACATATTTAAGAAATCCATTGTTGTTTTTATTGGTAATAACCATTTTGGAAGTTCTTGTGCTTCTTCATTTTCAGCTTCATCATATAGAATTGGTCTATTTTCATTATTAAATTTCAAGATTGAATATGCATTTCTTTTTCCAATTTTTATATCTGCTGTAATTCCTAATGCTAATGTAGCATGTGTTCTATTACTTTCTACAATTGTATTTTTAAACAAAAAGTGTTTTCCCCTTGTTGTTTTATATACTCTACATTTTAATTTTAAATCTTGAACAATTTTAAACAATATTTCACTTTCATCAAAATCATCAATATCAATTAAAATTGTTTCAGTTGCAAGAATTCCAGCAAATTCAGGTAATGATTGAACTTGTTTATAGTTTTTAAAATCTGTTCTACCTTTGAACTTTTCCATACATTTTTTATTTTTTGTTTCTACATATCCCTTGAAAAACATATAATTCAATCACCGCCTTTCATTTTTTATTTATTAATTCATTTGCACATTTTGAATGTGTCCAAGTTTCATTTATTTTTGATTTACAATATTTAAACTTTAAATTCAAAATATCATCTTTTTCAATTATTTTTCTGCAAATGCAGCATTTTTTCCTTGTTTCATCTTTTTCATATGCTTTTAATAATTTCTTTTTCAAACTTTCTTTACTTACTACCATATTTACATCACCCCAAAATCCTTTAATCTTTTTTTCGCAAGGTCAATATACCATGCTTTATCTAATTTTTTTGGAACTTTAACACCATTTACTTCATCATTAAATATAAAACAATGTTCAGGTGAATTTGAAATTTTGGCTGGTCTTCCTGTTGTTGCATGTACTTTAACAACACCTTGGTCATTTTCATCTGTTGATGCAAATATTCTTATACATTTTTCTTTTATATACTTATTACCATGCAAAATATGTGTGTATTTATTAGAAATTTTCGTTACAAGTTGATATTCTTTTAAATCATTGCATTCATCAATTGTTTTTTCTACTGGTACATTATGAACCATATATTCAACTAATGCTTTATTAATTATTGGTAAATCATAATCTAAATTATTTAGTTTTTTTACATATGCACCTTTTGATTTATATTTTCCATTGGAATCTACGATTATATAATTATTAACATCTTTCTGAAACACTTTTCTATATTCATCAAATTCCAATTTTAAATGTGTTCTTTGTTCCCATTCATATGCAATATCATCTATTAAATCAAAATCTTCATATTTATTCATTTTTACAAGAATACCATCAGTATTTGATTGAATTATTTGACAATGTGGTTCTAATTTTTCAATTAAATCTAACAATAATAATTGACCATATACACAAACTCTATTTGCTTGAAGTGGGTCATATAATCCATTATTTTTATCTTTCATTACACCATATGTTGAATTCAATACTAATTTTAATGGTGCTTGTAATGGATTTTTTTCCTTTTTATATTTAAGTCTTGTGTGATAAATATCTTCATATTTTTTTGGGTCTTTCATGTTTCTGCTATGTAAATTATATTGAATCATTAATGATGGATATAGTGATGCAACATCCATATTTAAGAAATATCCTTCACCACTATATTGTGGAATTGCACCATGTACACCACCCCAACCAAATTGATGTGGTACACCAGCAACCATAATATCCAGTTGATTCTTTTTCCCATTTTTTTCATAACAACGATTTTCTAAATTTTTATACCAATCAACAACTTCTGTATATTTTTTAATTCTCAAAGTAGAAGGAAAATCAATTTCAAATTCATCATCGTGCTGTTTTGGTGTTGCTTCCAATATTATTGCAGCCAATTGTGATTTTGTTTTTGAAATTAATGAAAGATTCAATGGTTTTCCTTGACATGCTAGTTTTACCAATCCCATACATGCTTCAAAGTCTTCTTTTCGTTGTAAAAATACTTCAATTGTTTGTTCAACATCGTGTCGACAATATTTTACAGTTTCTTGTATTTCTTCTTCTGTCAATTTTCTATCTATATCAAAAGGAACTGATGATTCCTTAATATCATTACCCATAAAACCTTCAAATGATTTCAAACCCCTATCTATGTTTGACATTACATCATAATTATTAAGTGGTATATTTCTAAATAATGATGAAAACTTCCATCCTGGATTACCTTTAACAATGATATAATCATTTATTCTTTTAGGGTCAAAACCACAAAGGATGCCTTTCAGAATGTATTGGTCATAGTGTCTTGAATTGAATCCAACCCAAATATCATTTACATTTTCGTTATAAACTTTTTCTAATTTTTCAGAATCATTGATTATTACATATTCTTTCTTTTTTGTCATATCAATAATTACTACCAACCAATCTTCTTTAAAAACTTCAAAGTCATAAAATAACATTCCTAGTCACACCCTTTCTTATTTTGAAGGGTGGATTTTCACCACCCTATTATTTAATTTTAATCTTCTAATGTAAACACTTCTGTAATTTCATATTTACTGAAATCACCTTTACCTTTTTTATAATTAAGTGCATATTCAAAATTATTATCAATTGCTTCAAATACATCCATTATCAAATTTCCATATTGTTTATAATTTTTAAATTCAATTACTGGTGCATCGTTCCCCATTTCAGAAGTCATCATTCTTAATAATTCATTTACAATATGAATTTGGAATCCTTGTGTAATTACTTGATTCATAAATATTATTGAACCTTTGTATTCTCCATCTGATACTATTTTGAACCAAATTGAAACCATTGGGTCACCTTTTGAACTTGGTTTTAATTCCATTTGTTGAATTGCAACTTCATATTCTCCATGTGGCACTTCTTTATATGTAGTTTGTCCACCATTTTCTGCTGCTTCTGCAACATCTTTTGCTAATCCTTCCACATCAACTTCTTTATCCCATTTATCAAATATATTTTTTTCTGACATAATAATCACCTTTTAACCTTTCTTTTATTTAAAAATTTATCTTCCATTTGCTGCTGAAACTATTTGAATCGCTTGTTCAGGCGTAAAACCTGCTTTTATATGTGCATCAAATAATTCCTTATTTGTTTTTGCTAAATCTTGCATAGCTTTTTGCTTTTCTTGTTCTTTTTCTTCTTTTGATTTTGTTGTTGTTTTGAAAAATTCATCAATCAATTCATCAAATGATGTTACTGGTTTTGACATATTATTCACCCCTTCTCTTTCTTGTTCTTGTAGCTTTTGGTGCTTCTTCTTTCTTTTCTTCTGCTTCTGCTTTTTCTTTTTCTAATTGTTCTTTTACTTCTTTTTCTGATGACATTGCCAATGCATTTTCAATTGTTGTTGGTGTTCCATTTACCATTGTAATTTCATTCATTCTTTCTTCAACATCTTCATCAGTAACTTTTGATTTTCTTCTTGTGGTTGTTTTATTTGCTTCTTCTTTTGCTTCTTCTTTTGCTTCTTCTCCTTTTAATCTTGCTACTGCTGTTTTATTTGCTTCTTCATATACTTCAAGGAATGTGTCATAATCTAAATCGATTTCATTTACTGATGTAGTTAATCTTCCACCACCAAATACAACTTCATCTGATTTAAATGATAATGTTCTTTTATTATCATCTGCAATTATTCTTGCAACCATGTCAACCATTCCTGCAACTTTATTCGCTGCCTTTTCTTGAAGATTAGGTTTTATTGCTGTGATTTTATCACCACCCCTTTTTGTAATGTCTTTTGATGTATCTTCATGTGATATTAAAATTATGTTTTCATAATCTAAATTCATAAGTCTTTTTAATGTTGATAAAAATTCAGTTCTAACCTTGTCCCATGCTCTAAATGAATCATCACTTTCATGTGTAATTCCCATTTGGTCATACATATAAAGTCTACAATATTCATATGTATCTTCAAGTAAATCAACTATAATTGTTTTGAATGTATTTTCTTTCTTTTCTAATTCTGCAATAGCTTCTTTGAATACTTCCCATGCAAATTTTCTTTGTGTCATTCTTCCTGTGACTTTTACTTCATCCTTAATTGGAATAAATGGTGCATCAACAAATTTGATATTTCCATCGGTATTAAGCATTAATGGGTCAGGAAATTTATTAGCAAAAGTTGTTTTTCCACTAAATGGTGAACCATATAACCAAATTGTTTTCTTTTCAATTTTTTCAATATTTCTTCTTTTATTTTCAGGTAAATTCATAAAATAATCATATCCTTTCTTACAATATTCTTGATATTCACACCAACTACATAACCAACCTTCATTTTTTTCAAATTCTGTTTCTTCTAACATTCTTTTTGTTTTAGTTAAAAAGTTAATTACATATTCAGAGTTATAATCAATATTTAAAAATTTAATTTCTGTTTTCTTTAATTCTTCATCAAGTCTTTGCCTAAAATCATTTAAGGTTTCTGTTTTCTTTTGTCTTATTCCTACTTTTGGAACAATTACAAATTTCATATTTCTTATTTTTTCACCAGGATGTGTTTTTTCAAAATAATATTTATATAAATGTAATTGTGGAGATTCTTTATAATGATAAATATTATTTGAATATTTAAAGTCATATAAATCATAATATTTTGTTGGATTCTTTTGATTTATCATCTTTTTGCATACAATTCCACTATTTGCATAATTACAATCACAATTTTTTTCACAATTATCACAAACTTCATCCATTTCTTCCATTGTTAATTCATGCTGAACTGGTACTAATAAATCAATAAAACCAATAAAATCTTCATCTTTAATTTGAACTTCATATTCGCCTTGTGGTAGAATGTTTTTAGCCTTTGAAATTTGATATGCAAGTTTAATTGCTTCATTAATGTGTTCATCAGATATAATTGGATACTGTGCAAAATATTCTTTAATAGCTGTATTCACATCTTTTTCAATTCCAGTGTGTAATGCTGTTCCAAGAAACAATGGATTGTCTGCATTATCAGGTTTCAAGGTTTCATATTTATCTATATATCTTAATTTATATCTATATGGACAACCTTCAAAACATTCTATTCTTGAATGGGATATTTGCATTATTTTTTCACCCCCTTATCAAATTTGAATTGTTCTTCATATGTAATAAATTGTTTACATGTTGGTCTTTCTTTTAGTTTTAAAATGAATTTTTTAAATTCTTCAAATTGATTTGGATATAATACAAAACCAATTCCATTGGCTTGTCTTATTTTTTCAATATTCCAAAGTTGTAATTCTGATGGTTTACCATGTTCACCTTTTAGTTCAATACCTAAAAAATAACCATTACAACAAATTAATAAATCAGGTATTCCACTTTTGGTATATGCTGCACCACCCCAATATTTGATGAACCAACATTTTTCATTTTCAAGAAATTTTTTAACCTTATTTTCAAATTGTTTTTCTGTTGCCATTATTTATCACCTGCTTTCACTTCAATTTTTATATAAGATTTTTTATTTGAAGTTTTTGAATATTCTTTTGCAATATCAGGTTGTTCTTTTTTTAATCTTGTACTATCTATTGATGTTGAAGTTGAAGGTGCAAAATAAGTAATTTTCATTATGTCATTATCAAATTTTGTAACACCATATTTTTCCATTGCTTCAAGTAGTTTTTCTTTCATTGTTTTTTCTTGTTCTTCTATCTGTTTTTTTGCAATTGAAATTTGTGCAATAGTATTTATAATTTCTATATTTGCATTTTCAAAAACTTGTAAACTTGTTTCACCATTCATTTCTGAATTTCCACAAGAATTTGGTTTTAAATTACAAGATGATGTACAATGTTCTAATTCTTCACATTCTATACAGCAATGTTCATATTCAAATGGACAACCAGCTTGTTTACATTTGATTCCCATTTTATTCCCCCCTTTCTATTTCTAAAATTTCATATTGTTTAAACAATTCATCATTAAAGTCTTTTCGTTTTTGTAATGTTTCATAAATTGCTTCTTCAATGCTATTTTTACAAATCATTAAATAATAAAAACAATTTTGATTTTGACCAATTCTGTGTATTCTTTTTTTGCTTTGTTCAAACAATTCAGATTTATCTGTTAAAGTAAAATAAACAATTTTGTTAGCTTTTTGAAGATTTAACCCCATTGAACCTGCTTGATATTGTATTAATGTAACTGAATTATCTTCATTTTCATATGCTGTTAAATCTTTCATTTCTCCATTTACAATTGAAAGTGGTTTTTTATATTGCTTAACTATGTTTTTTAATTTTTTAAGTTCTTCATTATAATTGTAAAAAACAATTAATCTATCATTAGTTGATTCTAATAATTCTTTAAATGCTTGAAATTTTTGTTTATTATATTGACCACATAACTGTCTTGCATATAATCTTTTTGTAAGTGGTGTATCTCCAACTAATTCAATTCTTGGTGTTATATCTTCACCTTCCCAATCTGAATGGTCTTCAAATTCTTTATAATTTAAGGTATCAAATACTATTATTGAGTTTTTCATAAATTTTCTATATTCTTTTGATGTAGGAATATTTATTGGAATTTCTATTTGTTCAGGTAAATCAAAGCATTCTTCTGTTTTCATAAATACTGCACCATGTTGTCTTAATTTTTCTTTCAATCTATCAACATTTTTATATGGTTCTTTTTTGTCCACATACCAAAATGGTGTACCACCTAGATTTTGTTTTTTCCAATTCACATATTGTTTGTTGTATAATTGTTCTGATATATTCCAACCTAATAAATGAATTTGTGACCATAAATTTTCATATTTTCCTGATGATGGTGTTCCTGATAACAAAATTACATTTTTAGGTTTCATTTTTAACACATATTTTGTTCTTTCTGCTTTTGTATTTTGTACAATGGAACTTTCATCAAGCATCAATGTAAAATCTTCTAATTCTCTAAAATATGACCTTCTAAATATCAAATCATAATTTATTACACCAACTTTTTTAATATGTAATCCAATTCCTTCCTTAAAATATTTTAATTGTAATTTATCTGTTAAATCATAAATTGAATAATCTTTATAATATTTTACAAAGTGGTCAATCCAATCTTGAATTTTTGATTTTTGGCATATAATAATGTTTGTATTACTTCCAAGTTCATTCATTTTTTCAGAACCAACAAATGTTTTTCCAAGTCCCATATCAAGATAATATGCTACATTATTAAATTGTTTTGTTAATTCTAATGCTTTCTTTTGATGTTCATATAATTCCATTATTCGTTCCTTTCTTCATATTCACCAACATATTCCTTAAATTTTTTAGGACTAATATGATATGACCATTTACTTTTTTTCTTTGAAGCAAACCCAAAAGGTGCTGTTCCCATTTGTAATGCAACTCTAACAAATTCTTCTGATTTACCAAGTATCATTGCAGCTTTCCAAATTGGTATATTATTGCAAGTATTTATATTTAAATCTTGTGTGGATTCTTTCTCTAAATCTTCAACTGTGCAATTGAGAAAGTTTGCAATATCTTCTTTTACATTTTGTTGTGGAATATGTTTTCCTGTTAAATATTGACTAATTGATGATTTACCTTTATTTATTCCTTTTGCTAAATCCACTTGTGAAATTTCTAATTCATTCATTTTCTGTTTTAAATTACTTGCAAAGCTCAATTTCTTCATTCCTTTCATTATGTATCTTTTAAGATACAAACAAATTAAAAAATTTTATTATTTTTCTTTTTAATATTCTTTTATCTTCTTTACTCCAATATCTGATGCTTGATATACCAAATATTATCATATAAATTGAACATTTAATTATAGCATCCTTAAAACTAATAGTGTCATTTTCTAATGCTCCAACTGTTCCCAACATCATTATAAAACTTAAAAAACAAATCATTTTATTTTCCTTCTTTCTTTTGTATCTTCCAAGATACAGTTAACTTAAAAAAATTTCAACCACTTCTTGGTCTGTTAAATTATATCTTTCTTTTATTATTTGAATTTCACTTTGTGTGAATTCTGCTCCATTTGTACTGTTTCTTTTGGCTGATAATCTTTGTTGTGATAAATCCAATGCTTTTGATAATGTTTCGTTGGTATCACCATATAATGCCATTTTTGAATTTAATAAATTCAAATTAACTTTCATTATTTTCACCCCTTTCAATAAACTTATTATTGTTATACTGTTTCATAATTTTAATTGTAACTTTTCCATTAGGCTCTTTTGCTTTTTCTTTTAAAATAAATTCTTGATTATTTCTTTGTAATTTTGAAATATAATCTTCAAATTCTTTTTCATCATCAAACTGTATCATCTGATAAATAGCTGCTGAAATTACTTTTTTCAATTTTTTCACCTTCCTTCGATTTGTTTTGTATCTCGTAAGATACACATATAATATATCAAACTTTTTCTGTTGTCAATACTTTTTGAAAAAAAATTTTACATTTTTTCAAAAAAACTTTCAAATGCTGAATAAATATGCTAAAATAATGATATAAATAAATATGAAAGGAGAAAAAATATGACAACTGCTGAAATAATTTACAAATACCGTAAAGAACATAATAACATGTCACAAGAAGAATTTGGTCAAAAAGTAGGTGTTAATCGTGCTGCTGTTTCCAAATGGGAAAAAGGTCATGTTAAAGAAATGAAAGGTAAAACAATTTTAAATGTTTGCAGATTAATTGGTTGTACACCCTATGAACTCATGGGATGGGATGAAGAATTTAATTCATTTAATAAATTAAGTAATGAAGTAAAATTGATTGAAACTATTCAATTACAATATGGGAAAGATTCAGTTGAATTATTAAATTATTTTACAAAACTTAATTCAATTGGAAAAGAAAAAGCCATTGAAAATATAATTGATTTAACTTCTATTCCCAAATATATAATACAAGAAAAAAGGGATGCCAAGGTACTATAATTTATTATGATTTTAGAAAAAAGAAGAAATAAAAGTTCCAAGTTGGTTCATGGTTAAGGTTCAAAGTGAAACTCGCTTAGCTGTAAGTGGTTCAAAGTGGTTCAAGGCAAATTAAACTTAATAATTAAATTAAAAAATTAAATCATTGTAATTTTACGATGTTTTATAAAAAATAAATAATATAGTAAAAGCCTTGAACCCTTGAACCCTAAATTTTAAAAATGTTGATTTTTCAATACTTTAATGTGGTTCAATGTTAGAAGAAAGGTTCAAGGTGAAAATTATGAAATATCCAATTAAGTATTCCACAAACCCACCTTCAAAAATATTTGAAGTAAATGATTTGGAAGAACAATTTTTTAATACTTTATATTTAAAATTATCTAATGATATAAACGAAAAAATATATTTATTACGATTATCAGATGGAACATTAAATGTTGAATATAAAAATGGTTTATATATTGGAAAAATAAAATTACAAGGAAGAAAACATTCAATGCAAATCTTAAAATCATTATACAAAAGTTATACAGTATATGATGATTTTAATGAACATATTAGTGAATGGATTAATTATTTTGATAAATATTTAAGAAAGGAAATGTAAAATGAAAAATCCAAATGGATATGGAACTGTTGTTAAATTATCAGGTAACAGAAGAAAGCCATATGCTGTAAGAAAAACGATTGGCTTTAATAAAAAAGGTCATCCTATTTATCAGTCAATTGGTTATACAGAAACAAGAGAAAAAGGGATGGAAATGTTGGCATTATATAATCACGAACCTTGGAATGTTGACAGAGATAAAATAACATTAAAAATGTTATATGAAAAATGGAAAGAAGTTAAATCACCAAGTGTTAATGAAGGAACAAGAAGGTCACTTCAATCAGCATATAAACATTGTGATAAATATTATGATACTGTTTACAGAAAATTAAGGTCTTTTGATATGCAAGATTGTATTGATAATTGTGGTTGTCAATATTCTACACAATGGTCAATTAAAAATTTATTTGGTCATCTTGATAAATTTGCATTTGAAATTGATATTATTAATAAAATGTATTCGCTTATAACTACTGCACCACCTGTTCCTGAAACAACCAAAGAACCATTTACAGATGAAGAAATTAAAAAAGTATATGAAAATAAAAACGATGAATGGATTGAAACATTGATTTTATATTTATTTACTGGTTTTAGACTTAATGAATTACTTTCAATGGAATTAACACAAATAAATTTAGAAACTGGTTTTTTTAATGGTGGTTCAAAAAGTAAATCTGGAAAAAACAGATTTGTTCCAATTCATTCTTATATTCAATATATTGTTAAAAAAAGAATAAAATCAAACAAAAAATATTTAATCGAATGGGATGGAAAAAAACTTTCTAAAAGTCAATATTATATTTTTTGGAATGAAATGATGGAAAAACTTCAAATGAATCATACCCCACATGAATGTAGACATACTTTCAGAAGTAAATTAGATTCTGCCAAAGCAAATAAGAAATGTATTGATTTAATGATGGGACATAAATCAAAAGATGTTGGTGAACGAACTTACACCCACAAAACTTTTGAAGAATTAAAAGAAGCAATTGAACTTATAAAATTTGATTTTTGGGTTTGAACTAATAACAAATTAGTAACAAAAAATCGCTATTGTGCCTATTTATAAGCATAATAGCGATTTGATGTTTATATTATATCATATTTTTTTAAAAATCCACATATTTTTTTATTTTTCACAAAAAATTCAAAAAACATCTTGCTCAAGTATGCTTTATTATTAAATTTATATTGAATTATTTTATCTCTTATTATTGAATCATACTTAAAGACAAAAGCATGTTCATCAAAATATTTTGTTCTATCTTTTTCGTAATCTATAATTTGATTAACAAATAATTCCGACGTTTTCAATTTTCTTTCACACTTTTCACATAAAAAATTGTTTTCAATTTTCTTACATATTCCACAAGACTTTGGATAAATAAAAAAGAGCAAATCATCTAAAAAGTTCATATAAACCTCCTAAAATATTGCCCCCAATATATAATTATTAATTAATTTGTTTTATGTCCCATGTTAAATCTAAATAGTTTGTTATTTTGCTTGTTTGTCCAAATAAAATATCCATCATTTGTGAAGTATCATTCATTTCATCTACAATGTGTTTTTCAATTCTATCTGTTTTTACATCTAGCTTATCTGCTTTTTCTTCTAGTCCATCGAATTTTGTTTCTAGTTTATCTACTTTTCCTTCTAGTCCGTCAAATTTTGTTTCTAGTTTATCTACTTTTCCTTCTAGTCCATCGAATTTTGTTTCTAGTTTATCTACTTTTTCTTCTAGTCCATCGAATTTTGTTTCTAGTTTATCTACTTTTCCTTCTAGTCCGTCAAATTTTGTTTCTAGTTTATCTACTTTTCCTTCTAGTCCATCGAATTTTGTTTCTAGTTTATCTACTTTTTCTTCTAGTCTATCAAATTTTGTTTCTAGTTTATCTACTTTTTCTTCTAGTCCATTTATTGCTGTTCTTGTTTCTTCTTTAAATTCTTTTAAATCGTTTTTTAGTTCTTTTATTGCTTTTTTATTTTCTGTTTCTGATCTTTTAACTACATTAAGTATTTCTAATAACAACTCTTCTTGCATAGGGGCTCACCTCCTTCTTACGGTATTTTTGTACCCCCTATGGTAATAGTTTATATTATATTAATATATAAGTCAATATAGAACTATAGATTTCTTAATTTAAATTCTAAGCCTGTATTTCTTTTTTTACTATCTGCATTTTGCGTCATAAATTCTATAATATTAGGATTTCCAATTAAAATAAGTAATTTTTTTGCTCTTGTCATTGCAGTGTATAGTAATGTACGAGTAAGTAGCATTGGTGCAGCTTGTACAATTGGCATAATAACTACATCAAACTCACTTCCGTTGAGCCTTATGCACAGTAATGCAGTATGAATGTTCTATTTGCTCAAGTTCATCAAAGTTATACCATACTAATTTATCGTCATCAAACTTAATTTTTACCTTTTTCTCTACTTCATCTATATTTAGTATTGTTCCATATTCTCCATTAAATACTCCTTTCCCCATTTCAAGTGTAGGTTCTCTTTTCTCCCAATAAATATCATAATTATTTTTTATTTGCATTATTCTGTCACCTTCACGGAACACGGAATCTATATACTTTCTTTCGTTTTTTTCTTCTGATTCTGGGTTTATAGCTTGTTGCAAACTTTTATTTAATTCTTTAGTTCCAAGCTCTCCTTTTTTAGTTGGACTAATTACTTGTATGTTTTGGGCAAAAGTATAGTTTCCATACCTTTCCAATCTTCCCGTGCATAGTGAAATTACATTCTCTAACACCTTTAATTTATTAGTTTCATTTATAAAGAAAAAATCTTCTATTAATTCTTCATTTTCATTTTGTTCATCTTTACTAAAAATACTAATGCCTTCATTTACCTTATGACTATTTAAAATAATTTTGCTTTTAGCTGCTTGTCTAAAAATTTTGTTCAATGTAATTGTAGTAAGTCTTTCAGATTGTATAATATCTTTTAATACATTTCCTGGTCCAACTGATGGTAATTGATTACTATCTCCAACTAATACAAGCTTAGTTCCTTTATAAATTGCTTGTAATAAATAATTCATTAAAAATATATCAACCATTGATACTTCATCAACAATAATCACATCTGCGTCTAATGGTGCAACTTCTACATTTGGATCTATATTTTGTAACTCATCTGAGCTTGTTTTTCCAATCTCTAATAATCTATGCAAAGTTTTAGCTTCTTCTCCAGTAGCTTCACTCATTCTTTTAGCAGCTCTTCCAGTAGGTGCGCAAAGTACAACCTTTTTTTCCTCTTGTTTATACATTTCAATTATTGTTTTTATTATAGTAGTTTTTCCTGTACCCGGTCCACCAGTAATTACACAAACATTATGCTCTTGAACTGCAATTACCGCTTCTCTTTGTTTTTCAGATAATTCTAAATCAGAATGTTTCTCAATTTTCTTTAATTTCTTTTCAAAATTACTAATTTTCTTTACATTTAAATAATTATCTAAAGTTATCAAACTTTCAGCAACATTTTTTTCAGCCATGTAATAATTATATAAATATACCCACTCCTGGTTTTCTCTATCTTCTAATACAATTTCATTTTTTGTTTTCAAAAATATGATATTGTTTTCTATCATCGATTCTGAAACATTTAGTAAATCTTTTACAAACTGAATCAAATTTTCATATAATACTGCACAATGTCCATTATTAGTAGATAATTTAAGTGCATATTTTATACCGCTTCTGATACGTTTATCATTTTCTAAATCCATTCCCATTTTTATAGCAATCTGGTCTATTTGTGTAAAGTTAACCCTAACTGTCAAATCTATTAAAATATATGGATTTTCTTCTATTGTTGTTATTGTATTTGGCCCTAGTTTTTTATATATTTCTTCTGCGCTTTGTGGACCAATTCCGAATTTTTCTAGATAACTAACAATTTGCCATACTTCCCAATTTTCATTAAAGCTTTGCGAAATTTCAATTGCTTTTTCCTCAGTAATTCCTTTTATACAAGATAATTTTTCAGGTTCAAATTTAATAATATTTATTACATCTTTGCCAAAAGTATTAACCATTCTTTTAGCCGTTGCAGGGCCTATCCCTTTGAATTTTCCATTTGCTAAATAATTTTCTATTGAATCTAAATCTTCTGGCATTAACTTTTCAAAAGTCTCAATTTTTAATTGTCTACCATATTCAGGGTGTTCAACAAAATTACCAGTTATTTTTAAACTATCGCCTTTCTCAATAAAAGGAAGATAACCCACAACAGTAGTTTCCTCTTCATCTGTTTCAAATGTTGCAATTGTATAGCTATTTATTTCATTACGATAAATAATATCTCTAATTCTTCCTTTAATCTCCAAAGTTAATACCTCACTATTTTACTGTTTCATATTTATGAAATCATTTTACTCTATCTATTTTATCCTTATTTAAACAGTTTAGCAAGTATTATAACAAAAGTTGCCTTGCAAATATGCACACTCCAAAGTATCTTATCCTTGTAATATAGGTAAAATCTTGGATTTTTCGTGTGCAATAAAAAAATTTAATTTTTTGTATAAAAACTATTGCACTTTGGTATAATGTGTACTATAATAACTTCAGTTTTAAAAATATTCTCCATTAGCTCAGTTGGTAGAGCGCTCGGCTGTTAACCGATAGGTCGTTGGTTCGAGTCCAACATGGAGAGCCAATAAAA
>ENA-ORPK01000285-ORPK01000285.1-human-gut-metagenome-genome-assembly--contig:-NODE-285-length-49162-cov-35.457532_pt1 | contig 49162 bp, 70 predicted proteins | sample MGYA00242139_ERZ509068 | MGnify/ENA primary metagenome ERZ509068 (study PRJEB26280, sample SAMEA2338687) | human gut metagenome | biome: human gut; feature: human-associated habitat; material: faeces...
GATAAATACAACGGAAGCGGTTCTGCTGAGGATGAGATTAATCGTTTTTAGAAAATAATACAGTATCAGCACTTTTTGCTTCGTCTGCAAGCAAAGAGTGCTTTTTTTTGCCTTCAGATGAGCCCGAGGCTTAGCGGAAGGCTTAGTTGCCGGCGATGAGGCTTAGTAGGAGGCGAACCGGCAGGACGCCTATTGCCGGGGAGGCTTTTTTTCCTTACTTTTGCATACAGAAATAATCAATGATTGGGATTATGGAAAAAGGAAAGAAAATACCTCCACAGGAAGCGTCTCAGACTAATCCAGTGGCAAAGCCTGAGGATATCAAGGGCGGAATCAATAACATGGTATCATCTGGGTTGAAAGGAGCAAAGCTGGCTGAACAGGCTGAAGAGAATGAAGAGATGCCCCTGCATCACCTGATTGCCGATAAGGATTATCCGTCGGGCATCAGAGAATGGATGATCACTTCGCCTTCTGACCTCAAGTATCCTACGCTGGTGGTGGCTGCTGCCATGCTCAGCGTTTATCTTACACGTGTCAGAATACAGTATGTGTATGATAATCAGGGAGAAAAATCGGCCATCGTGTTGCAGGTCATCGTAGAGGGCGAGCAGTCGAGCGGAAAGTCGTTTGCCAGATACATCATGCGTACCCTGATGAAACCTTTCATCGAGCGCGACAGCGAAATGAGAGCCAAGGAGCAGGAGTATGCTGCCCTGAAGCGACGCCAGGGAAAGAAGGATGGCAAGCTGCCACCTGAACCGAAGACCGACATCACCATCCTGCCCGAAACCGTATCGCTCACCATGTTTATCAAGCGATGCGATGCAGCCGTCAAGCTCTATGGTGCTCCGAATGCGCTCTTCGAATTTGCCGATGAGATTTCTGCCATCGTCCATTCTGCCAAGCGCCAGTTTGCCGACCTCTCGCAGGTTATCAAGACGGCTTATGATCTGGGCAGCGTCTATGGTCAGGATTTCATGAGCGAATCCAGCTATAGTGCCATGGTAGATGCTTTGCTGTCGTTCGTTTTCTGCGGCACCCAGAGTGCGGTGAGCAGATATATGAACAAGGCTGCCATTGAGGGCGGTGCTGTAACCCGAACCATCTTATGCCCGCTCATCAGTCATCTGGGCGACAATCCGCCACAGTTTCAGGCGTTGACCGATACGCAGCGTAATGAGCTGGAGAATACATTGGACAAGCTCTTCGGGTTGTGCTATGAGGAAGATGGAAAATTCCATCAGGAGATAGAGGAAGATATGAGCTGGCTCTACAAGACGGTGGTAAAATGGTGTAACGACTGCCGCCAGCAGGTGGTGAAAACCATGTCTAAGTCGATGGATGTCTTCTACAAGCGCAGTTCGGTTTCAGCCTTCCGCATCGCTGCCCTCATGCAAGTGCTTTACAAAGTGGAAGGGAAGAAGAGCGAGAAGGAAATCCGGAAACTGGTTAGGCAGACCTATCTGGCTTGTGCCGACCGCATCTTGCAGAATATGTTGCAGCGGTGGGGCAAGGCTTTCGAGCAGATTTCTGCCGAGGGCGAAGGAGAGCCTTATCATACTGTAGACTATTTCAGCGAGTTGCCGCAGGAATTCTCTTATCAGTTCCTGGAGGAATTTCTGAAGCAGAAGGAGCTCAAGACGCCTGCCCGCAACATGGTGTGCAACTGGCGCAGATGGGGATGGCTCGAAAAAACGGCAAAGGGCGAGGATAGAAAGGTGCTTAGAAAGACGCAGCAGAAAGGCACTATTGGTGATGGTAATATTAAAAAAGACAATTAGAAGATGGCAGAATATATTGATTCAAATACGCTCTCTAAACTTAGAGCTATCAGCATCCTGGAGGTTGCTGATGAATTGGGAATGGGTTTGCGGTATCATAATGCCCTTTGTATCAGTCATAATGATACCCATCCGAGTTTGCATTTCTGGACTTCCACCAACACTTGTCATTGCTTTGCGTGCGGGTGGGGTGGAGATAATATCGACCTGGTGATGAAACGGGAAAATCTCTCTTTTTCGGAGGCTTGCCAATGGCTGTGCAGAAGATTCAATATCAGCGCTGGTAATCATTCTGTGGGAAACCGTAAGGATGTGCAGCATCGGGATAAAGCTGTTGCTGAGCATAGAAAATCTGAATGTGATACGGACAGACTCAATCTCAGAGGCGAGTTTCAGCATAAGCCTGACGTAGATTATCTGATGCGTATGCTCATGGGTAAGAAACTGACAGATAAAGCCAAGGATTTCCTGTTCTATCAGAGAAAGTTGCGCCCGGAATATATCTATTGGTGTAGAGTGGTGAGCACAGATTTCTCCATTGCTGGCTATCGCTTTGGTGGAAAGTTTTTTGATGGTCCTTCCCTGTTGATTCCCTATTATGACGTTCATGGCAATCTGCTGACGGTTCAGAGCAGATATCTGGGAGATAAGACTGAAGAAAAACCGCGGTTTAAGTTTGCACCAGGTAGCAAGCCGATGGTATATGGGATGCAGATCTTGCCGCAGGTGGCAGAAAAAGAGCCATTGGTTATTACCGAGGGATGTACCGACTGCTGGAGCGCTATGTCTATGGGTTACAAGGCAATAGCCATCCCGAGTGCTACGCTTTGTAATGAAGAATGTCGCAATCTTTTAGCGGGAAGGAATCTTCACATGTGGCCTGATCAGGACAAACCGGGTATCGGTCTTTATATGAAACTGAAGGAAATGTTCCCTCAGCTGGTGTACCATCAGTTGCCGGAAGGTTGCAAGGATTTGTCTGATTATTACCAGTCGTTTTACGTTCAGAAAATGTGAAAGTGAAAGTGAATTTCAAATGTTTTTCTATTGTTGTTTTTAAGTTTTTGCGTGTTATGATAAAGTTGTTTTTAAATCGTTTTCGTAGAGTTCATGGCGCCATTGTTGGTCGCCTTAGTCAGGAAGTAGTTAATCGCCAGGGTATCGTTGCAGGCCATCAGTACATTTGTGATACGATGGAGCGCGAGGGTGGCTGTCTGGAGCCGGGTGAATATCACATCATGGTGGCTAAATGCAAATGCTTCGTCCGCCAGATGCTTTTCCTCGAACCGGTAAGGGATGATTCTTCTTCCTCTTCCTCTCTTCCTCTCCCCGAAACCTGCAAGCTTTGCCGCATGGAGCGCAAGAGTCATGAGTTCGGGTGTTTGGAAGAGCTTCATGCCCTTCCTTGTCCCATGATGCAGCCGGGCAATGGTCCGTTCCGTCTGCGCCAGGGTGGCATCCTCATCGGCGAGGCCCATGCGCCCGGGTTCGTACTCAAGAGTCAGGAACGCTTCCTCCAACTCTACGACCGCATCAAGAAGGTCATTGCCCGTGGGGGCGAAGTGGTCATCAAGATAGAGTAGGTTGGGGAGAAGAGTGGCACTTATCAACAACTTGACTCTCTTTATGTAAGAATGCCAAATCAAGTGGATCACATTATGCTCTTTGCTTGATTTGGTATTCTATATGTGTTGAGGCGTATGTCATCTCGGGGAAGTTAGTGTGACTTGTGGAACGAAATAGAGGAAAGGATAGGTTTAGGGCAGTAGTGGTACCATATAAATAGGTACGCAAAGCGTATCGCCATCCTTCTTCAAATCTTTGGTATAAACTAGATATTTGTGGGCGATTCTCGAAGAATACTTTTCTGAGAATTTGTCCAAAGAGGTATGTATATTTGTCTAATTATTAGTTGATTATGCGTGCAAAGATACAACTTTTGCCGAAATCCGCAAAATGTTGCATGGGTTCTCATGAATGTTATTTGATTTTTTCCCATCATCTTTTGGGGATTTGCCACTTTGCCATCTCTGGGATTCTTTATACTTTTGTAGCAGATGATCGCTAAGCGGTGACGTGACTCGCTCAGCAGCGTACTTCGGGCGCAGGCAAGGGCTTGATAGTCACCATCTTTACCGTTATTTATCTCGTCGGACTTTTGATAGCAGCCTGGGGAGTTATCATCGTGCTTCTGAAGATTATCCTTCAGGTGCTGATGGTCATAGCCGGTATTTTCGCCCTTTCTGTTTTGGCACAACGTACTTATTATAAAGGTAGTGATGGACATGTCTATGCCGAGAGTGGATTTGAAAACCTTCATCGGGTAAAATAGCAAGGAGCGGATGATATGCAGGTGTTGTCTTGGGTAACATCTTGAGATTCACCTTGAGACTCATCTTGAGTAACATCTTGAGTAACATCATCTCCTTCGATATAATTCACTTCAATATCAAGGTGCTGAACTTTTGCATGTGGTTCAAGAACGGGCTGAAGGCCCAAAAGCTCCTAGCCCAGGGCATCGCCCTGGGTATAATGGCAATCAGCAAGGCGCCCTGTAAGGGCAAAAGCTTTATGTTTTGTCTGGAGTTTTAAAGCTTTTGCCCTTACAGGGCGACAGGTTTGCGTCCGTAATTACCCAGGGCGATGCCCTGGGCTAGGAGCTTCTGCCCTTTCAGGGCGTGTGGGGCAAACTTGGGGAAGTTAAACTATCATATTGTTTTCAATTATCTTTAGTCCTTATAATCTACCTTGATCACGATAACGCGGATGGTCTGGTCTTCACCATCTGTTGCCACCTTGGCGATGTGCCAATCCCTCGGGAAGAAGATGAAGAATTCGCCAGGATTGCTGTCATAGAAACGGGCCTTCTGAGGGGCGTAATCATAATGTATCACGTCGGGACGGTACTTGCAGTTGGGGGTGCTGGTGTAATGGTCGATGACGCCAAAACGCTCTGTGCCCTTTACTACATACTGAAAATCGATGTGCTTGTTATGACTCTCGCTGCGGCGCTTTTCCAGCGGCTCGTTCTTGCTGTCCTCTACACTTACCACGAGGTCGGAACCCGGAATCTTGTGCTTTCCCTTCGGAATGCTCAGCAGATCGGTCTTGGCAAGATAATCGAAGAGCGCCTGCCATTGCTGCGGATTCTTCTGATACTGCAGATAGAAATCTACGAGGTTTACGCTGGAATGTGGCTTCGCCTTGTCGAAACCATTGCGCCAGATGCCGCTCTCTGCCCAAGCCTTTGCCTCTTTTATGAGTTCGGGCTTATCGCCGTAATACTGTGTGTAATAACCTCTCTTACAGCAGCTTTTCTGTGCAGAATTCTTACAGCCGTTCTGCGCATTTGCAGTCAGCGATGTACAGAATAAAAGGGCTATGCCCCAGATAATTTTCTTCATTTTGACTTATTAAATTGTAGCGTTAGTTAAATTTGAGGGCAAAAGTACAAAGAATATTCGAGAAAACAAACGGAAAATGGAGATTTCTTCGTATCTTTGCACACATATTTTGTAACTGAACTTTCGCATGTGGGGAAGTTAAGTGAAGTTAGGGAAGTTAGAGGGAAGTTAAGGGACAAATGTCTTACGTTTTACGAAAGAAGACTATTGTCTCTTCACTTCCCGAACGACCGTAGGGAGTGATAACTTCTTTAACTTCAATCAATTCCCTTACTTGCGAAACTTGAATTTTGTAAGATTATGAAGAAACAGTATATTCTTTTGTGCGGGGCAACGGTGGCCCTGCTGATGGCGGCATGCCAGGGAGGAAAGACGGCTGCTGCTGATGCGGAGGCTGGCGATACCCTGGAGATGAAGTACGCCAAGTTGCTCACTATCGTGAAGCATGGCGATGGTGAAGATGCTTCCGGTAACGGCGAAGGTGTTGATTATCAGTATGCTGAGGCTCTCGTTGCCAACCCCTGGAAGGCGGGAACGATGCTGCATCGTTATATTCTTATTCCGAAGGGAGAGGAGGGGGATAAGACGGTGGCGATGCTTGCCAAAAGGCGCAGCACGGGGGCGAGATGCACTACTGATACCGTGCGCACGCCGGTGGAGAGGAGTGCCGTTTTCATCGCTCCCCATTGTCAGCTGATGTACGAACTGGGTTGTCCGCAGGCCATCCGTGGCGTCTGCGACCTTAATTACATCAATATTCCGGATGTTAAGAAGAGGGCTGCTCTTTCCGGGAATACTTCTGCTCAGAATCCTATTGTGGATTGCGGTTCGAGCATGGCACCCGACATCGAGCGCATCATCGCCCTGAACCCCGAAGCTATCCTTCTTTCGCCTTTCGAAAACAGCGGTGGATATGGCAAGCTCGACAAGCTGCATATCCCCATCATCGAAGCTGCCGACTATATGGAGTCTTCGCCACTGGGCAGGGCGGAATGGATGAAATTCTACGGCATGCTCTTTGGAAATGAAGAGGGAAAAAGTAACGGAATATCGGGTTCTTGCGAACCAAAGGCAGATTCGCTCTTTGCGGAGATAGAAAAGGAATATCTTTCGCTGAAGGCGCAGGCAGCCGGGTATCGGAAGGGTCTCTCCATCCTGACCGAAAGAAAAACGGGCAACGTATGGTATGTGCCTGGTGGTCAGAGCACTATTGGTATTCTGCTGAAGGATGCCAACGCCCGTTATATCTTCGAGGACGATCAGCACAGCGGAAGTCTGGCGATGAGTCCGGAGCAAATCTTGGCGAAGGGAAAGCAGGTGGATGTATGGGCATTCAAGTATTTCGGTGGTGCTCCTCTGTCGCAGGCTCAACTGCTTCAGGAATATGACGGCTACAAGGCTCTTGCTGCCTTCAACCGGGGTAATATCTATCAGGTGGATACCTCTACGGTACCTTATTTCGAGCTTACGAGTTTCCATCCCGAACTGCTGCTCAGAGAGTTCATCGTCCTGGCTCATGGCGAGCGGTTCGGCAAATTGAGATTCTATAAGAAATAGGGCTTTAATCATAGATTTTACAAGAAATAGTTTTAGTGAATGAAAACCATTGTTTTAGGGGCAATCGCCATTATCATACTGTTTTTCGCCAACCTGGCATGGGGGAGTGTAAACATCCCGTGGCAGGACGTGGGGGCGATTATTTCGGGTTCTCAGACCGATGAAACCTACCGCTATATTCTGTTGGAATCGCGACTGCCGGCGGCCATTACCGCCTTGCTTTCGGGCGCAGCCCTCGCCACGAGCGGCTTGCTCCTGCAGACAGCCTTCCGCAATCCCCTGGCGGGTCCTGACGTATTCGGTATCAGCAGCGGAGCCGGACTGGCGGTAGCCATCGTGATGCTTGCCTTTGGCGGCAATATTGCCCTGGATGATTTAGGGGTAGGTTTTCTGGGCGATGCCGGCAACTATGCCATCGGCGGTTTCCTGGCTATCCTCATCGCAGCCTTTATAGGGGCTATGGTGGTGATGGGTATCATCACCTTCTTTTCTGCCATTGTGCGCAGCCATACGGTACTGCTCATCATCGGACTGATGGTGGGTTATCTGGCAAGCAGCGCCATCTCATTGCTCAATTTCTTCAGTACGGCAGAGGGCGTGAAATCGTATATGGTTTGGGGCATGGGCAGCTTTGGCAATGTTTCGAGCCAGCAGATGATGTTCTTCATCCCGTTGGCCCTCATTGCCCTGGCTGCGTCTCTGCTCCTTGTAAAACCGCTGAACGCCATGCTGTTAGGCGAACAGTATGCCGAGAATCTGGGTTTCAACATCAGGCGCCTGCGCATCGTTCTGCTCATCATCACCGGTCTTCTTACGGCAGTGGTTACCGCCTTCTGCGGTCCCATCGCCTTCATCGGTCTGGCAACGCCGCATATCGCCCGCCTCATCATCGGCACGGAGAATCATCGCCGACTGTTGCCCGTTGCGATGCTGATGGGTGCATCCATTGCCCTTCTCTGCAATCTCTTCTGCACCCTTCCGTCGGATGGAGGCATCATCCCCCTGAATGCCGTCACCCCGCTGTTCGGTGCCCCCGTCATCATCTATGTTTTGGTGAAGAGAAGATAGGGGGCTACCTTACTGAACTTTTGCAAGTTTTGCCCCGCACGCCCTGAAAGGGCAGAAGCTCCTAGCCCAGGGCAACGCCCTGGGTATGTGTTAGTTATAAAAAACGCCCTGTAAGGGCAAAAGCTTTAAAATACCAGATGATTTGTAAAGCTTTTGCCCTTACAGGGCGACTTGTTTGCGTCCATGATTACCCAGGGCGTTGCCCTGGGCTAGGAGCTTCTGCCCTTTCAGGGCGTGTGGAGCTTACTTGCGGAAGTTCTGTTACTTATTCACGACATTAATCGGATTGCCCTCGAGAAATGCCTTTACGTTGGCGGCTACCTGCTTGTTCAGGCGCTCGCGAGCCTCGTAGGTGGCCCAGGCAATATGAGGGGTGAGGTAAGCATTAGGCTCGCCAAAGAGCGGATTTTCCTTTGATGGTGGCTCCTGAGCCATCACATCGGCACAGTAGGCACCCAGACTGCCTTCGTGAAGGGCGGCAGCTACGGCCTCCTCATCTACCAGCTGACCGCGACCCGTATTTACCAGGATGGCGGTATCCTTCATCTTCTCCAGACTCTCCTTGTTGATGAAATGATAGGTGTCATCAGAGAGCGGACAATGGAGCGAGAGAATATCGCTCGTGGCAAGCAAACCCTCCTTGCTCACCTTCTGGATCCACTCAGGCAGATTGCTCGAATTCTTGCTGGTGCAGGCACAGATGTTCATGCCAAACTGGCGGGCGATGTTGGCAACCTTCATGCCGATATTGCCCAGTCCCATGATACCGAAGGTCTTGCCGGCAAGCTCCATCAGTGGGGTATCCCAATAACAGAAATCCTTGTTGTAAGCCCAGCGCTCGTTGCGGTTCTCCTGGGTGTAATGCTCTACGCGGTTGGTTACGGCAAGGATGAGGGCGAAGGTCATCTGCGCCACGCTATCCGTGCTGTAGGCAGGAATATTGGTTACGATGATGCCCTGTTTCCTGGCTGCCTCGATGTCTACCACGTTGAAACCTGTAGCCTGTATACCGATGTATTTCAGTTTAGGAAGCTGCGCCAGCGTCTCTGCATCCATCTGCACCTTGTTCAGAAGGATGATGTCAGCATCCTTGGCACGTTCCACTTTCTCTGCATCTGATGTGCGAGGATAAACTACCACCTCGCCCAGTTTCTCCAGAAGATGATAATCCAAATCTCCCGGGTTTGCGGCATAGCCGTCTAAAATAACAATCTTCATAAATTTTTCCCGTTTTCTGTTGTTATAAAATAAAAGTTTCGCAAGTTTTGTCCCATACGCCCTGAAAGGGCAGAAGCCCCTAGCCCAGGGCATCGCCCTGGGTAATTACGGACGCAAACCTGTCGCCCTGTAAGGGCAAAAGCTTTAAAACTCCAGACAAAACATAAAGCTTTTGCCCTTACAGGGCGCCTTGCTGATTGCCATTATACCCAGGGCGATGCCCTGGGCTAGGAGCTTCTGCCCTTTCAGGGCGTGCTGCTTCTGGAGCTTTTGGGCCTTCAGCCCGTACTTGAACCACATGCGAAAGTTCAGTATAATCAGTATAAAATGAAAAGCCTTCCCCCCTGAAAAAGAGAAAGGCTTTTCTGTATTTATGGTTTATTCGTTCATCAAGTAGTTCTTGAATGATGCGAAGTCCTTGGTCATCTGGATGCTCTTCTTCTCACCCTTCATGAATTCTGCGAGGCGTGCAGGAATCTCAATGTCGCTGTCAAGGATGCTGTCTACCTTCTCCTTGAACTTGGCTGGATGAGCGGTCTCGAGGAATACACCAACCTCGCCTGGTTTCAACTGCTCTTTTAGGGCGCGGTAGCCGCAAGCTCCGTGAGGGTCAAGTACATACTTGGTTTCATTGTAGCATTGCTTCATGGTTTCTGCAATCTGCTCGTCCTTGTATGTAGCACCGCCGATGTAGGCAGCAATGGCATCATGATCGCCCTTGTAGAGGTCGTAGATGCGGGCAAAGTTTGAAGGGTCGCCTACGTCCATGGCATTGGCGATGGTCTGCTTGCTAGGCTGTGGATTGTACTTGCCTGTCTGCAGATACTCGTAGAAGATGTCGTTGGCGTTGTTGGCTGCGATGAAGCGGTGGATAGGCAATCCCATCTCATGGCCGAAGAGACCGGCTGTGATGTTGCCGAAGTTGCCGCTAGGCACGCAGATAACCAACTTGTCGGCGAGACCCTTCTCCTTCATGCGGGCATAGGCATTGAAATAATAGAATGCCTGAGGCAGGAAGCGGGCCACGTTGATAGAGTTGGCTGAGGTAAGCTTCATGTGCTTGTTGAGTTCCTCATCCATGAACGCAGACTTCACCAGCGCCTGGCAGTCGTCGAACACGCCGTCTACCTCGAGGGCTGTGATGTTCTGGCCGAGGGTAGTGAACTGGCTCTCCTGAATCTTGCTCACCTTGCCCTTAGGATAGAGCACGTAGACATGGATTCCGTCAACGCCGAGGAAACCGTTGGCTACAGCCGAACCGGTATCGCCCGATGTAGCTACGAGCACATTTACCTCTTCCTTGCCCTCCTGACGTACGAAATACTGCAGGAGACGGGCCATGAAGCGCGCACCCACATCCTTGAAGGCGAGGGTAGGACCATGGAACAGCTCGAGAGAGTAGATGTTTGGCTCTACCTCAACTACAGGGCAGTCGAATGCCAGGGTATCGTATACAATCTTCTTCAATGACTCGGCATCAACGTCCTCGCCAAAGAAGGCATCTGCTACCTTGTAGGCAATCTCCTGGAAACTCAGTTTCTCGATGTTGTCGAAGAAATCCTGTGGCAACTTCTTGATGATTTCTGGCATGTAGAGACCACGGTCTTCTGCCAGACCTTTAACTACCGCCTTGTGAAGGTCGGCGATGGGTGCTTTCTTATTTGTTGAATAATATTTCATTTTTTACTTTGAATTTTCTTTTTGATCATTTTCTTTAACTAAAATATCTCTAATGTCTTTTATATCGTCAGCCATATTCCATATTTTACAGCCTAAAGCTATGGCTAGATAAAGAACAACTATTGCAATAATGGATGCTGCATATTCTGCGTTGCCTATTGCCAAACATATAACTCCACAAACAAGACCTGTTACAATCATAAAGAGTATAGGCCATGTTATAGGATCTTTTATTCTTTTGCTCATTTTTTTTTTATTTAAAGTTCATAAACTCCTGCATGAACTCCTGCAGCTGCAGCATGCCGTAGCCGCCACTAACGCAGCTTACCTCATCATACTGCTCTACGCTATCCGGCTCAATGCCAGGATAATAGATGATGAAAGGTACAGGCTCCTTGACGTGGGTACGGATTTCTACCGGAGTAGGATGGTCAGGGAGAACAGCGATGCATACCGGCTCGTCCCAGGTGCTTACCTCATCGAAGATAGGCTTGATGAGTCGCTGGTCGAGGTTCTCGATGGTCTTCAGCTTCAGATCCAGATCGCCATCATGACCCGCCTCGTCGCTTGCCTCTACGTGAACATATACAAAGTCGTCGCCATCCTTCAGTGCCTGGATGGCTGCAGCAGCCTTGCCCTCATAGTTAGTGTTGGCAAGACCCGTAGCGCCCTCAACGATGATGTTTCGCAGACCGGCGTAGTGACCGATGCCACGAATCAGGTCGACGGCAGAAATAACAGAACCCTTCTTGATCTGTGGATACATCTGGGAGAGTGTGAGCATGTGAGGACGGTAACCTCCGCCCCATGGCCAGATAAGATTAGCCATTCGTTCGCCACGCTCCTTGCGAGCCACATTGAAAGGATGTTTCTCCAGGAGTTCCTGACTCTCAAGAATCAGCTGGTTCAGCAGGTCGGCTGTATCACGACGGCTGATGTGACCCTCATCGCCTCCAATCTCCGGCAAGACGGGTTTTACCATCAGCTTGTGCCACTCCTCGTTGGGATGATCATGAGGTGGGGCGCAGTCGATATGCTTGTTTCCGTGCTTTACCACCAGGAGGTGGCGGTACTGGATGCCGGTAACAAACTTGACATCAGGATATTTCTTGCCGAGGGTATCGTTGAGATACTTGATGAGCACATCCGCATCTTCCGTTTCCAGGTTACCACCGTTGTGGGTGATAATCTTGCCGTCCTGCACATTGATGATGTTGCAGCGCAGTGCAAGGTCGGTAGGCTCCAGTTCATAGCCGATGCTGGCAGCTTCGAGCGGTCCGCGTCCCTCGTAAACCTCGTTCTGGTCATAGCCCATGATAGAGCTGTTTGCTACCTCAGAACCCGGATGGAATCCATCTGGCACGGTAACGAGTCTTCCTGTCTTGCCTTTCTTGGCAAGCATGTCCATATATGGTTTGCTGGCGTATTGCAGGAGTGTCTTTCCACCCAGTCTTTCCACTGGGTGGTCAGCCATTCCGTCGCCAAGAATGATAATATGCTTCATAATCGATTTATAATTTATAATGAACAATTATTCATTGTACATTAATCATTATTCATTGTACATTATTCATTATACATTCGCAATACTCATGATGTTGGCAAAGACTCCGGCAGCAGTTACGCTGGCTCCGGCTCCGTAGCCCTGAATCATCATCGGATACTCCTTGTAGCGCTCGGTGGTGAGCAATACGATGTTGTTGGAACCCTCCAGATTGTAGAATGGATGCTCCGGACCCACCGCCTGCAAGCCTACGCTGGTCTTGCCACCGTCCAGGGTAGCCACGAAGCGCCAGCGTTTGTGCTCCAGGTCGAGCGTCTTGCGCTTGGCTTCGAAGTCAGCATCGAGCTTAGGAAGCTTTTTCCAGAAGTCATCGAGCGAGCCCTGGAAGTAGCTGTCTGGTACGAAGAGGTTCTTCTCCACATCCTCCTGCTCCACGCGGTAACCAGCCTCGCGTGAAAGGATGACGAGTTTTCTTATTACGTCCATGCCGCTGAGGTCGATGCGTGGATCTGGCTCGCTGTAGCCCTTCTCCTTGGCGAGACGGACGGTCTCGGAGAATGGTACCACGCTTGAAATGGCGTTGAAGATGAAGTTGAGTGTGCCGGAGAGTACAGCCTCAATCTTGAGGATTTTATCTCCCGAGTTGCGAAGGTCGTTGATGGTTCCGATGATAGGAAGACCTGCACCTACGTTGGTCTCGAAACGGAATACCACGCCACGCTGGATGGCAGTCTTCTTCAGCTTCTCATAGTTTTCATATTCGCTTGAAGCCGCAATCTTGTTGGCTGCAATGACGCTCACGTTGTGCTCCAGAAGGCTCTGGTAGAGAGCTGCAACTTCCTTGCTGGCTGTACAGTCTACGAACACGCTGTTGAAGATGTTCATTGCCAGGATAGAATCGCGCAAGACCTCCGGAGTGCTAGGAATAGACTTCTTCAGCTCCTCGCGATAATTCTCGAGATCAAGACCGTCGCGATTGAAGATGGCATTCTTGGAAGAGGCGATTCCTACTACGTTCAGCTTCAGCTTGCTGCGCTCCATGAGGTCGGCATACTGATTCTTGATCTGTTCGATGAGTTTGCCGCCCACGGTACCCACACCGCAGATAAATAGGTTGAGCACCTTGTATTCTGAGAGGAAGAAGCTGTCGTGCAGAACGTTGAGCGACTTTCTCAGATAATCACTTTTCACTACGAAAGAGATGTTGGTTTCAGAAGCACCCTGTGCGCAGGCGATGACGGAAATACCGCTACGTCCGAGCGTGCCGAAGAGCTTACCGGCGATACCGGCAGCATGCTTCATATTTTCGCCCACGATGGCGATGGTGGCAAGTCCGCACTCAGCGTGCATAGGGAACATGGCGCCATCGGCAATCTCGTTCTTGAACTCATTGTTCAATACGCTGACAGCCTCTTCTACATCCTGCTCACGCACACCGATAGATGTAGAGTTCTCAGAAGAAGCCTGGGAAACCATGAACACAGAGATGCCCTCGCTGGCAAGAGCGGTGAAGATGCGGCGGTTGACACCGATGACACCCACCATGGAAAGACCGGTGACGGTGATGAGGGCGGTACCGTTGATGGAAGAAATACCCTTGATAGGCTTCTGGTCGGCATCAATCTTGTTCTTGATGATGGTGCCAGGAGCATCAGGATTGAAGGTATTCTTCACTCTGATAGGAATATTCTTGACACAAACCGGGTAGATGGTAGGAGGGTAGATGACCTTTGCACCAAAGTTGCAAAGCTCCATCGCCTCAATATAACTCAGTTCGTTGATGGTATAAGCAGATTTGATGACACGTGGATCGGCAGTCATGAATCCGTCCACATCGGTCCAGATTTCAAGCACCTCAGCATCGAGGGCTGCTGCAATGATGGCTGCTGTGTAGTCGCTACCACCACGACCCAGGTTGGTGGTGCGCTCCGTGTTTTTGTCGCGACTAATGAAACCCGGTACGAGAGATATGCGAGGAAGCTCGGCAAAGGTTTCCTTTACCAGCTTGTTGGTCAGTTCGCTGTCGAGGGTATGCTTTCCCTTGCCGTTGATGCGTTCGGTCTTGATGAAATTGCGGGAATCGAACCATTTGGCACCACGGATGAGTGTGGCTACAATCTTGGAACTGAGTCTTTCTCCATAACTCACGATGGCATCCTGTGTCTTCTCGCTGAGGTCGTGGATGAGATACACACCGAAGTAGATGCTTCTCAACTGCTCGAAGAGTGCATCAACTGATTTGAAAAGATTCTCTCTGTCTGTTGTTTCGGTAATGATGGTATCAATCATCTTGTGGTGGCGATCAACCATGGCGTCGAATTCGACCTTCCACTGTTCATCACCCTTGAGGGCAAGCTGAGAGGTTTGCAAGAGTTTGTCGGTGATACCGCCAAGTGCGCTCACGACAACCACTACACTCTGTTTCTTAGCCTCATTTTCAACGATACGTTTTAAGCTGAGGATGCTTTTTACGGAACCAACCGATGTTCCGCCGAATTTTAATACTTTCATACGTTCTTGAATTTTTGCGTTGGTAATGTAATGCCATCCCCGAAACGACCGGGGCTGTAGCAAAACTTGTGGGCAAAAGTACAAATAATCTATCAAACTGCCAAGGATTTTAACAAAAAAGTAGCATATTGTAGATGAAAAAGCCCGGATAGTAGTAATTTAATGTTCGTTTTTGTTCTTATACCTTATATATATAGGGATTTGCGGAGAATTAATAAGAAAAAAGTTTGCCAGTTTCGAAGAAAATGTGTACTTTTGCCGATGTAATTCAAAGCATCAGCAATATGGTTACAGAAGTAAATAGTAAGAATCAACTCGTTGAACGCAATTTCAAACGAAATGAGATGCTGGCTGAGTATTTCTTTGGTCTTTCAAAGATGGTATGCAGCGGTATTGGAATTGGTGCATTGTCTCCGTTGTTTACTGGTGAGGCAATGGGAGTAACTAACATTGTTTGCATGGGATGCGCAGTAATAGCTGCTGCATGTTTTGCTTATGCAGGCAATTATTTATTAAAAGTAGAATTAAAAAAGAAGTAATTATGGAAATGTTGACAATACTTTTTGCAATAGCAGCAATCATTGGTATCGGATTGGTTGTTTGGATGAAATATACTGAATCTGGTAAAAAATGGGTTGAGGGTGAGTATTAATACTTTTTAAATCAAGTAATGAAATATCTATTATTCTCTGATATCCACGGCTGTTTGCCAGCCTTGGAAAAAGTCCTCGACTTCTTCGAGGCTGAAAAGTGTGACATGATGTGCATCATGGGTGATATCATCAACTACGGTCCCCGCAACCGAATTCCGGAAGGAATCGACCCTAAGGGTATCGTAGAAAGACTGAATGCGCTGGCAGACAAGATTATCGCCGTGCGTGGCAACTGCGATGCGGAAGTAGACCAGATGCTCCTCGATTTCCCTATCATGGAGACCTATGCCCTGCTGGTAGATAACGGAAAGCGTTATCTCCTGACCCATGGTCATGTTTATAATAAGGAAAACATGCCAAAGGGTCCTTACGAGGCTATGATCTATGGCCACTCCCATCTCTGGGAACTCTCTCATAACGAGAAGGGACAAGCCATCGTCAATACGGGTAGCATCACCTTCCCGAAGGGTGGCAATCCTCCAACATTCGCAACATTGGAAGATGGCAAGTTCACCATGTATCATCTGGATACACGCGAGGTGCTGGCTACAATGGAAGTATAAAAAAGTGAAAGTGAAAAGTGAATTGTGAATGTAATGTGAAATCCGTAATATGGAATCGGTCACTTGTCACTTTCATAAAACTAATCATAAAGTTCAAAGTTCAAAGTAAATGATTCAAGAATATCATATATATAAGTTTTTAAATACGCTGATATTAATGGTATATCTTGATACATAAAGATTTATGTTGATTGTGCGTGTCTAGAAGTAGATGCAAAACTATTGTCGGAATATTGTCTTTTTATTTATTTACGAACCAAAACATTGTCGGAAATGAAACTGAGAATTTGTATATTAAAGGCGAAGGTTTTAGCTGACGGCTCTCATAAGATAAGGATTGCCATCAGCCATAAAGGAACAACACGTTACTTCCTAACGAGATTTACCGTTCCTTCTGAAAATAATCTGTGTAATGGTGTCGTGGTCGGCATAGACAAGGCATCTTATATCAATAAGCAACTGACATTGAAGATGTCTAAAATTTATGAGGCTTATGATTCCATAGACGATGTTGAGTATCTAACATGTTCTCAACTCGTAAGCGAAATAGAAGGGAGAATGCTTTCAGAAAAACCACATTTACTCATTGATGTGGCAAATGAATATATAAAGAAGCTGGTAGTCAAAGGTATCGCTAAGTCCTCTAAATCTTTATACGATTGGGGCTATTACGAGGTTGAACATTTTTTTGGTAAGGATTTCTATATTAAGAATCTTACTTCATCAAAGGTTAATGACTTTATGGCTTCTCTTAAAAAGAAATTGAGTGACACAACCGTAAGGATGAGAATAAAATATCTTAAGAATGTCGTTGCTTACGCAATAAGACATAAATACGTTTCTTATGATGTTCATCCATTCACAGATGTTACAATACCTTCTTCAGCGATAAGAGACTGCGCGATCACGATTGATGATATACGTAAAATTCGTGACTTGCCACTTAGTGTAGAAGAGCATGGTAGGATTGTTACTTTGGCAAGGGATTACTTTATGTCATCTTTCTTTCTATGTGGAATGAATATGGCTGATATTATATCTATTGACTTGACTAAAGAAGAAGTGTCCTTTAAAAGGCAGAAAACGGCATCTAGGAGAAAGAATGCTCCCAATACGGTATTCACAATACAACCGGAGGCTCGTATGTTTCTCAACAGAATACTTGATGAAAATGGAAAGGTTATCAGCATTAAGGGTAGAACCCTCCCTAGTTTTAATGGCACCTGCAGAAGGGGACTTGATATTATATCCGAACTGACCGGAATAGACAAACAAAGGTTGACTTTCTACTCTGCAAGAAAGACTTTCGCACAATTAGCGAATGAGCTGATGATTAAAGATTCAATAATTGAGTATTGCCTGGGTGATTCCGTATCAACAACAGGAAAAGTCATTGGGCATTATATCAATGTTAACCAACGTATGGCAGACAAGGCAATACGCAAGGTTTTTGACGCCGTTGCTTCTGACAAGTCTTTAGAAGAACTCATAGATGAAGCTTTGTGATATTTAGGCTATGGGGTATCAATAAGTTTCCCCATAGCCTTTTTCATGAAGATACTTTCCTACGATGCATCCTCCTTCTGAATAGTAATACGTAACGTTGTTTCGTTCTTGTATGTAATCACCTTGCTCTCGAAGTTCATTCATATAGTTGTTAAACTCATTGAAAGAAACAAAAGCTTGTCCTCTGTCGTTGAAATCTAAAGCTGTCATAATGAAATGCATTAAACGTGTTAGCGAGGACTATTCTTCGTGTTTACTAATATGAAGGTCGATTTCTACTTCTATCGGATCTTCATCATCCCAAGTTGGAACATCAATACCTAAGTCTTCACAATAGCTTTCGTCAATATCAAAACAATGACCAACACCATTGCTTACCCAATTAAAGAATCCTTTATCAGGTGGAGTTGTGAATAGATGCAAACATTCATCTTCATCGCAAGCAATAAAAGCTAGCCTACTTGTAAGAAATATCGGTTTCATAATCGTATATTTTATGGTTCTACTATATATTCGTTAAGGGTATGCTGTTCTAGCATAAACTCGTAACCTACATTGTTTAGCTGACTTTGCTTTTGATACCCGAGTTCATTAATTTGAGTATCTGTAGCATTAAACTTCCTTGCTGCTTTCATGCAATTTGGAAGGTTACCGATAAAGAGCAATTCCTTGCTGTCTGTTGATAGGTGCTCATCGGTTCTGTATAAAAAATAAACCTGCAATTTCATATCGTTTCGTATTTACATGTATAAATCTGCGTATCTCTTATTTACTCTACCAATAAGTCGCATGGTTTTTCTTAGCAATTTCACCTCTTTTTCTGATAGAAGGCTTTTAGGTGATGTTACAAAACTACCTAAAAGTTGCTCTAATTCTATTCTGTCTTTATAACTCATACTATTCCTTTCTTTGAAATCTATAATTTGGGCATTCCCTTTTATTAGCTATCACAAGCAGGATAGGGAATAACAGACCATGCTTGCAACCATTACCATATTCGTCGGCTGCTTCGCAAGTTTCACAGCCATAATAGGTGTTGATGTTGAATGCGCTCATAACTAAATCTCTATTACTTCGAGTCCTTTTTTGGGGAACTTGGTAGCTCTGTCTAACATAACCTTTCCATTGAACACCCCCTTCACAAGAGCATAGAATGAAGTACGCTTATCCTCGGTGGTAGGTACCTTTCCGTAGCGTTTACAGGTAACGCCCTTATCGGTAAGAATGGTGTTGATTTCCATCATTCCGAAATAAGACTCCTCGAAACGCTTCTGAATGACCTGGCCACATACTTTTATTTGGCATCCTTTCGGAAGGTTCAACTCTGGCTTCAAGCTATCTTCGTAAGCCTTTACCAGGAAGAAAGCATATACATCTTGCTCTTGGAAGCAGTAGAAGTTCTTGGCTACGGCAAGCATATCTTCTTCAAACTCGGTCTTAGGTTGAATCTTTGCACCGAACTCGCAAACCGCCTTCACGTAAGATTCATCCATCTTAAATTTACCACTATTCAAGATGGTATCGATACCCTCCAAAGTTGCCGAGCGGTAACGGACGTGCTCAATCTTTGTTCCCTTCTTGTAGACTGGACAAATATCATACTGAGCTTTCGCAGCCATAATGAGGTCGGATTTAAGAATAGCATTCTTGTAGCTTGAATCCTTTCTGCCGCCCCATTCCTCAATGTCACCAAACTCATCATCTGTAGCATAACTGATTCTATAATCATAGACCTCGTAGAGCTTATTAGTGAAGTCAGAAATAAATCTGATATGTTTCAGCCCGAATTTCTTAATACACTCGCAGCCAACTTGCAATTCTTCTCCTGTCTTTACGTTTTCAACTACATAGGAGTTCTTGCACCAATGGCCGCAGAAATCGCATTTTCCGTATTCTGCTCCGTGCGCAGGGTTCTTAAAGATAAGTTCCTTGGTTGGGTCTGCAGGTGTAAAAGCATCATCCTTGTAGGTTGCAACCAAACGCCAATCACTCTCGTCGGGCATATTGATGGTGAGGTCACAGACCTCATGAAATACCATTCTCTTCTTACCTGCCATTCCGTTTCCCTCAATGACGAAATGGTAGAACAACTTTTCGTAAGGCTTTCCTATGGTGTAGGTGAAACCTTCAACATTCTTTTTGGTTTTATCGGCAAACTTCTTGAATGAAGCAACCAAATCCGATGGTAAGAAAACTTCAATTGTAGTCATAACGTCTAATTTTAAAAGTGAATGCTGGTTTATTTCAAAATAATCATTGTAAGTTTTTGCGTCATACTTCTTTTTGTGACAGAGAAGCCAGTAAACTCTCCACCTTGAATGTTGAGTTTAATATTATCCTCAAATTCCGTGAAGGCTTCATAGTTCTTGTTTTCTGCTTGGGCAGCATACTTTTTCTTTGCCTCATTGTATTCCTCTTCTGAATCAGAGAGAAAAATTGTTATGTCTTCAAAATAACACTTACCTGTCTGTTCTCTGTTGTAAGAAATATGCTTCATTGCTCTTAACTTTTTAAATTGTTATTATAATTTCTTTCCATACATTCTTGCTATCTCATCGAAGATATATGCTCCGCTTGTATGAGAATTACCGAACAATCTGAGAATGCGGTTATCTACCGTTATGCTGTTTGTCTTAACGACAACTCCGTTTTTGATGTGGTCACAATAAACTTCATTGCCGATATGGTAAAGCTCCATCTTGCGATTATAGCAATCTGTTCCAATATACTCCTTACTCATGGCGATCTCCTTTCTTTTTTAATTGTCTGCATGCGTAATACATTTTGTTGAAGTTATCTACCTTCTGGCGGATTTCGTCTTTAGTATGAAAATTACAAATCATGTCATGATAAAAAACTTCGCTGTCTTCTTTAAATAAACAGATGTCTAAGTAATCTGTACCGATACCTAACGTTACATCATGCACACTATTTCTTTTTACCTTTTCCAATACAGCATTAACTGCTTTCTTAAAGTGAATGTTTGTTCTGTCTAACATATTGTATCTCCTATAATTTAATCAAGTTTTGAAACCAAGTAATCAATCTCCTTCTCACTAAGTGGAATCTTATTTTTGCGTTTAATCTTAATGGTATTATCCATACCGATTTTCGCCATCGCAACATTAAGTGAATTTCCACCCTTTGCCTCTGTTACGAGCAACTCCTCAACAAAGTCAAGCATATCCTTGTCGTGAGCTTTCTGCTCTTCATGCAACTTCTTTTCAAGAACCTCTGCCTTCTTTGAAAAATTACAGCCTAATCCAAGTGGAAAATCGTTGCTGATATTCCGACACATCTGATCAATGTCTTCTCCAAAGAATGCTGCAAAATAGGTGTCACACTTGAGAGACTTCAATGTTTTTATTTCTGTTTGCTTATCCATAATTTTTGAATTTTAAAGTGAATACTATTATTTATTATTTGCACTACAAAGATACTAATATTTAATCATATATGCAAATTTTTGAGTGATTATTTTTATCAAAACTGAAAGTTTTTGTAAGAAAAATCCGTACTATCTTCACAGACAATACGGATAGCTTTTCACATTTAAATTCTTCAAATTATAAACGATTAATACCTTAATTGAAATTTCGTATTGCAAATATACGTATAACTTTTCGCTTTTGATAAAAATCTCCGTAAAAACCACTACAATCACGTTTGTAGAAAAAGAGGATGGAACGACTCCCATCCTCCTAAAAGAACCTTCTTTTTACCCCGAAAACAATTTGCTCTTTTAATTAAAAATGTGTTTTTGAATCTGATTATACATTAAAATATGCCCTTACATCAAACACTCCATCCTTATCTTCCAATTTGTCTAGAGCCAACATGTGAATATCACTAAACAACTCGTCTTTTGGCATATCTTCCAAAGTCTTGCCGGCTCAGCCACGGACTTTGCGCTGTCAGAATAGATCATGTTCATGGTGACGAACAAAGCCCACTTGTTGTAGTAAGGCTTATCTTCCTTTCGCAAGTCCATATTTTCCATGGTCTTTTCCCATTCAGTAGCATCCCAACCACCTTTTGGGCACATGTTTCCTACGATGGTCATAGCCTCTTTCTTTGTAAGGTAGTTATCCCATTCGATGGCACCGAGTTTGTCTATGTACTCTTGTGCCAGCTCAGGCTTCAAACAAATCATGTCTTTTATCATGCACTTCATAACGTCACCGAAAGTGTGCATGTAACGAGGCTCGTTAGAATTAGCCATCGTATTATACAGACCATTAAAAACATTCATCAATTCTTTCTGTTCCATATTTATTTTAATCGTAAAAGTTTATACTATTGTTCTTCAAGGAGCAAGTCTTTCAGCTCCAAGAAATCGTCCTCATTAAAAGTGATAGCCTTATTACTACCAAATACTATATTCGTTAGAATATTGTCTGGTAAGGTTAACGAAACCTTTCCTTTGCCTACCATACCTTTTATGATTCCGATGTCAAACGAGGTTTCTTCCATTGAAGAAAAAATCTTCATTATATCTTCAAAGATGGTTTTAGCATCAATGTTTCCGTTTTCGTCGGTGAGGAATAAGGCTGCGTTGTCAATTCCTTCACTGATTTTACCTTCATATTTATTGATTATGTTATGACAACCACGTTTGAGATACACTGATGGTATAGCCAATGATGTGTTGTCCTTTATCATATCATCAATACACTCTTCCAACCATAGATCGAGGCTGTCGAGGATTTTATCTTTGAATGCAGGTATATTCATTTAGCTCCTCCTTTCTGTCTTTGCTTGACGATTTCCATAAACTCCTGCCAAGTCTTATCACTATACTTTGTTATGTACTCATTCATCAATGCCCTTTCGCTCTCGTCTGCTTGCAGAGCACTCTTCTTCAATCTCTTAATCAAGGTGAGGTGCTTGTCAAGTGCATCTTTACCATCCTTAGTCTGTTCAACCAATGGACGCATGACACGTAGATACTCACGCTGCAAGATGTTTGCAACCTCATTGTAGCTTTCTATAAATTCTTGATTCTCGTTAAGATAGCTTTTCTGAGAGTCGGTCAGCCCATCCATGATTTTGTCTATCTCATCCCATGTAGGTGTCTTAGATTGCTGCGGCTGCAAAGTAAAGTTTCTACGTTGCATTTCCGCAATCTTTTTGGCATACTCTTCGTTATATGCAGCTATCTGGTCTATAGAGCTGGGGCTAGTACTCATGCTGCTACCTAGGATTGGGTCTTGTGTAAAATCCATAATCAAATATCTTTTAAGTTGGTGAATATAGAGTAGGGAGGTGAGGGCTCACCATAAGGATATTGCCCATTCACCAACCCTATTTTTTCTTCTTTACTTTAGTTGCAGTTTTCTGCTTGACTACGCTCCGGCTGCTGGGGCTGTTGCTGCTCGTTGGCAGTTGCAGCCGAAAGGGTTTGCACCCTCCAATACGGTAACAGTCGGTGTGCTAGGAAGACCCACAACTCCGTAAATGCAACGGCATGTCTTGCGGTCCGTGTAGTTGATAGCACGCTCGTAATGGTTGTCAATGTCACACATCAAGAGCTTATCCTGATATGGTCGTATTGCTTCCATAACTGCTACCTTCTTGTCAAGCTCAGCAAACTTGGCTGCATACTTCTCATTGAGAGCATCAAAACCATCACGCTGATTCTTGTAGAGGCTGAAACCTTGTTCAACCATAGCATCTTTCAAGCGGCCATCGCTTTCGGTCTGCGACTTGTAAAGGTCAAACTCAGCCTGCATACTTCTGTGGTTCTCAGCGCTAATTCCATCTACATAGCCCTTCCACAATCTAAACTTCTCGTTAACATCAGTATCACGCTGGTCATACATCTGCTGCTGAGTATTCAACTTTAAGGTGAACATATCAGTAAGCAGCTTCACCTGATCAGCACATTCCTTCTCCATTACCTGCAGAGCAGTTGGTGAGTTGGAGTTACTACCCGATGTACTATTGGCATTGATGTTGACATTCTCCGGTATATTACCACCAAGAGAACCGAAGATACCTGTACTTCGGTTACCTGCCAGCCAAGGAAGTACACCTAACGCTGTTCCGGCTATGCCTAAACCGAGTGCGGTACCAGCAACACCCTTGGAAGCGTATTCAGTCTTCTTGCCATCTTCGTAGATTTTCTTCTCTACTACTTTTGCATCTGTCATATCCATAATACATTCTTTTTTAAGTTATTCTTAAAATTAACTAACACTATGTAATCGATTACAGATGCAAAGGTACAAAGAATAGGGGAGAGCAAATATAACTCTATCACACTTTCTTTTAGTGGTTGATTATCAGTGATTTAAGGTGATAGAAGGTAATATCATGAATAACAAAAAAAAGAGAGGCAATCACTTACCTCTCTTTAACTTATAAGAAATGTTCAAAGTACAGATACAATCCTTCCCCGAACCACATTATCAATATCATAGTTGACATTACTACCCAAATCAAGAAGTACTTATCGACCTTCTTATACTCGTAAGAATAGTATAGGTATGCGATGAACGTGCAGTTGATGATTATAAGTATCGCTACTATAATCAAAGTACAAAACATATAATCCCTACTCATGTATGCTCGCTTATCCGTACTGCGATAGGGCTTATTAATACGTTATGATTTTCTCTTGCTCTTTATGAAGTGAAGAATATCCCACTTCTTCCAATATCGCGTGTGTCCACGCTTTTTGCACTCGCCATTGGGCAAATCGCCCCTAGCCACCATTCTGTTAAGGGTAGCATCAGAAATGTGAAGCTTTTCCTTAACCTCCTCAGTGCTCATCATAGGATTGAGCATATCTGGAATAATGTCACACAATCTATCCAGGTCATCGTCACTCATTCCGCAAGCGGTGACCTTCTCTCCGTTCTTCTGCTGCTCATCTGCCTTAAAGCAAGCATCACTTAATGACTTCAAAGCCGTGCCGAGCAACTTATAATTTAGTATCTTTCCCATATTATGCACAGATTTTACGTCCTAACTTACTTCGACTGACAAACAAATCCACAAAAGAGTACAGATAGAATATTGCCGTTACTACCATGATAGTGAAGCAGGAATCTATCATATCTTTGGTGGTATACCAGCTCCATTCCACAATGTGAGCCGCATTGATGCTTGCAAAGTAGAAGAAGGGAATGCGGTATCTCCAACACAAGAAGAAAAATCGGCTTGCTAATATCAAAACCATTGGAAGGATGTACACCATAAAATATATGTAGAGATAACAAGGTGCATTCTCCGCATAAGGGATGAACATTTCACGAGGATGCTGAGAGAATTCATAAATGCCGTATGCGTGAAAGCACATAAGCGTGATAGGAACGTACTTACAAAACCATCTGAAAAATTTCAGAATCCTCCTGCTATACCGATTACCATGTTTCATCAGCAAGTCCATGACCTCACTGACATCTTTGTCTTGCAACCACTTTAACAGGTTGCCTTCATCTTCTTTTGTCATAATTTCGTTGATTTTTAGGTCGATTTACAAATTAAATGTGTTGCAAAGATACAGTTTTCTGCACAAAATTGATGAAAATGAGAATATTTTTGTGTTAAACTTTATAAAAAGTAACAATCTGTAAGTTCTGCTAGCAAAAAGAAAGGCGGCTACAATGTTGTAAACCGCCTTATCTTTTAGAATACATAAGTAAGCCATCTATAACGCTTCCTGCCCTCACGGTAAGCGAGGTTTTCCTGATTGGCATAAGCCTCCTGTTCAAAGGAAATGGCACGATAAGCCTTATGACTGTCTCTGAGGATAATCAGCCTTACGAACCATTCTACCACATACCAAATGTAGAAGAAAACATAGAGCATTTCCTTCATCTGCTCGGTATGTATCATTTCGTGATTGAGAGTCTTATCACTGATTGGCTTGTCTCTTCTTGTGAAGAGAACCCCGAAGAGGTTCACATAAGCGAAACCTCTAGGGGGAATGAATCTGTTCTTTACTATCTTCATATCTTTTAAATAATTGACATTATATAATCCGCAAAACGAAATGTTCTTATTTAGATACCCTCCCGAATCATACAAAAATGGCGTTAGAATTGAGTAAGAAAACTATTCTAACGCTATTCCTACCATCAAACACTACGATTTAGGTATTGTCTCCACAACAACCTCTCCACCTCTCATATAAATCTCGACATCATACCCTTTGTCAAGAAGCATATCGATTTTCTTCTCGGTCGGAATTTTCTCTAATATCTTTTTCATCTCTCTTATTGATTATATTCTTGGCGATATTCATAAAAATCGCCTTTTCTGTGTACTTGTATTTAAGCTTCACTACATCGAAATGACCTTCTATATAGCAATATTCGTAGAACTTTGGCGGTAGCTTCGCCATTATCCTGCGCTTGGTAGCATACTCGTTGTAACGAGACATAATACCTAGATAGGAGTTAACCGAAGAAATCTCCTTCTTAATATCGTCAACCATCCCCATTTCAGCAGCATTACCTAGCCTTTTCACGGCAAGCGCAAAACTATTGATGGTATGGTTAGCAACGTAAATTCTGTCTGGCTTAATGATAGCACCAGTAAACTGAACTCCTTTTGAATAATGCTGTAGATAGAATTTCTTCTCGTTGAGCCTTAAACCGAGCTTTCCGAGTTCTGTTCTGAGCATAGGAACGATAGATAGTAGCTTCCCCTTATCCTTGCTTACGAACGATATATCGTCCACATATCTATTATGCCTTACACATACCGCATCTATCTTCCAATCTATCACATTCAGCAGAAAGTTAGCAAATAGCTGGGCGAAGAGATTGCCGATGGCGATTCCTCTATCATCTCCGTTGGTAAACAAAGACTTCTCTTTCGGGATAAAATTCCACATCCAAAGCGGACTCCTTCGCTCACAGTTGAGCTCTGGTCGGTGCATAACAACAAGATTACAAATCCACCTAAGATCTTCTTTATCGTCACCCTCGTAGCGTTCGACAACAAAATCATCAACCATCTTCGCAAGCTTAGACTTTATGATACTCATAAAGAATCCCTTCAAGTCAACCTTCATTACGTAAGCATCCTTGGTATAATTCTCGCTCTCCTCACGTATATCCTCCGCTAGTTGAGTAACACCAGCGAGCTGACCCTTTCCCTTGCGGCAGTTATATGTTCTATCACAGAATATCTGTTCAAATAGCGGTTCGAGCCTTAATGCGATGTAATGATGAATAATTCTATCCCTAAATTCTCCAGCGAACACCTCTCTGTAGCGAGGATAGCGGACGACAAAGCAGATAGATTTACCGATTTTATATTGACGCGAGTTAACTTCATTCATAAGTTCAACAAGATTGTGAACATAATTAAGCTCGAACTCCGTAGCTCCGACTGTACTCCGCTTTCTTTTACGGCAATCTAAATATGCTTCTAATATCGTTTCAAAATCTATCATTTGCTATTTTCCTGAATACGTCTTCTTTATTAGTGCTGACACTGGGCGGACCATGCCCTGATAGAACTTATAGGAGGCGAACATGGAGCCAGCGGGCAGAGGGCAAGGACCAAGCGAGGAGAGCCGAGTAGGGGGTTATCACTACATTATCTTATTCTTTACCATATATGATGGTAGTAGCCCATTTATTCGGAAGACTGTTCTCCTAGTTTGGCGTACCTCCCTAGCACTGACTACGTTCGCTCTCTGACCTTTTCAAGGCTTCGATAAGCGAACCCTTCCACGCTGTGCTCTGTCGTCCTATACTATCCATCAACAGAAGTAAGTTTGCTAACTTACCTCTGCCTTTTATCCATTGATGTTCTCCTGCTATCTCAATTAAGGTATTTAGCAATTCCAAGTTGGATTGCAGCTCTACCATATCAGTGATTCTCTCCTTTAAATCCTTACCCATATAGACCCTTGCGATAATGTGAAGAGAATCAATAGCTGTGCGTTCAATTCTATCTCCAACAACATATCGCTGCTCCTTTGGGAAGTCTTTGATGATGTAAATAACCTCATTCAGAAACTTTTTCATATCTCTGTAAACTCTAGTCTTGCTTGCAATCTTTGCTGTCATTACTGAATACCTTTCTTGATGATAACTTGCTTCCCCACGCCTTTAAGGGCGTGGGAGAGAAAAGAACTAACTACTAACTAATATAGAAATGCTGACACTGGGCGAACCCTGGACTGAGTGAACTTATAGTTGAGGCTCATGTTGCCATCGCGCAGAGACAAGGGCCAAGCGTAGATAGCCGAGCGCTGGGTACTAGACCAATACCAAGTTGCTTGCAACTGTGTAGCACCACTAATCTTTGATAAAGCATAGTTAATCTTATCAAAGTTTGCCCAAATCATCGCCATTTCACCCATTGACGGCAACCACCATCTTCCTGCCGTCAGACCTTTGCCGTTAGCATTTGTGCGTGAATATCTGTTGCAGGATCCTGCGGCATAATCCTCTGTATTTGTAACGTTGCTTGATGTACTTCCGTTGATGATGGCGGTCGTATTAGCCCGACCAGCAAAGTCATTCAATGCGGTTGTTCTATCACTTGTCGTAGTTACTCCGCTAATCTGAACAGAACCAGACGTATCAGATGATGAAGCTGGTTTGGAACTCCACTTGACGGAAGATGCTTCGGTTGGAGCAATCACAAGATGTTTCCCTCCTTCAACAAGAAGAACTCCTTCCGCTATCTCTCCGCTAGCCTGATATGATGCCCAAGAACCAACTCTAACGGCAAGAGGATAATTATCGCTCTTACGATGAAACATAATGAATACACCATCATAGAGCTGACCTACATCTGCTCTGATAGCATCTTCCATCGTTGCTTTACTTGCGTTGGTGATAGCTTGTCCGTTAGCAGACAGCCAATCGCTGATTTTTCTTGTCTTTATAGCCATAATTAATACTATTTAATTGTTTGTGAATTACTTACCGATGATACCAAGCAAGGCATCAATAGCGCAAGGGGCATAGTTCTGTATTGCCAACGAGCGAATGATGCCTACCTCTCGCTCGTTGTACTCCGTGTCAGCGTCTCCGTTCCACATCTTCGTTGCAAGAGCTGTCCCTTCAAGACCGAGACCGTTACCACGATTATACACCAGATTCGCAATATCCTTGCGAAGATTAACTACTTGACAAGTCTGCTTGTCGATTGAGGTAAAGACCTCTACTGCTTCTAAATTATATTTCATATCAAATAAATTTTAACCGTTACTGTATGTTCCATACCACATTGAGCCTATGTAAACAAAGATATTCAACTGTCCCTGATGACCTGAATAGAAATCACCACTACTCTTAACCGTATTCTGAATAACGAGCTTCTTGCCAGGGTGATAGAAGGTAATATTTCCTGTACTTCCCTGTATCACGATGACAACCTGCCCTTCGTGAGGATTTGCAGGTAGATAGAAACGTCGTCCGCTAGAGTTAGTAAAGTAAGCTAGAGTGCCTCTATTTTTCTGGAAGAGATCATTTGTACTGCCTATATCTAAATCTCCTGCGACCGCACTTAAAGCAAGACCGCCCAAAGCGTTATTACCTAAGCTCGCAACACCTACACCACTCGGCACATCAACGATGAGTGCCGCACCGAAATACTTATCTATATTGTTAATTATAGAATAATCATCAGTATACTTGCGAACGTACAAAGACGGAGAAGAAATACTTCTCTGATTTTCCCCATTCTTGTCGTACATCTGTATGTCACTGCCGCTTGGATCAATCTCTGCATAATAACCCACACCGACATAGCTTGTCTTATAGCCTGCAAAAATACCTCTACTAGACAGGATAGCCCCAATAAAGGTATGATTATCAATATCAGCGACACCTGCACCTAACTTATCTTGAGAGATTTTTACGCCTCCAATGGTTCCGGAAGTAGATTTAATTGCGCCACCACGTGTTACTCCGAAAGGAGCAGAATCACCAGTTGGCGCACCTAGCCACAAGCTCCATTTATCATTGCTATCAACAACTCTGAATGAGCCGTACATCTTACTATCAGTAGTAGTATCAGTCGGATTGAACAGATTAATCTGATTGGTTCCGAGCATATTGATGGTAGCGTTCTCGGCAAGGAGAAGATGAGTTGCTATTGATTTATATTGGCTCATCTTTGTCCAATGCCCATCGTTCAAACTAGGCGAAGAAGTTGCGTTGTCATACGTTTTAGTACATTGATACCACTCGCCTTTAACACAAACAACATCAATGTATGCTTCTTCTCCTGCACCCGAAAGATACTTATAGCTGCCCGATTCAAAACCGTCATGTTCACGCATAAGAGCACCTTTTGTTCCTCTCGCTCCCGTAGCCCCTTGTGGTCCTTGTATACCTTGTGGACCAGTATCACCTTTATCACCTTGCGCCTGATATATGCTTCTCCAAGAGATTACGCCATCCTTGACATCGCCATCACACCGATATAACAGAGTGCTGACGTACACGTAGTTCTCGTTGGTTGCCATGCGAACAAGACCGTAGTCATAATTATCCAATTTCCCCGAAACATCCTTTGCGTAAGCTATGGTAACAAAATGATTTCCTGCCTTCTCACACTTCAACTTAACACTTTCCTCTACACCGTTACCAGATGCTCTTGTCGAATACCCACTATCTCTAGTTACGTTCGTGCTGTCGATTTCTGACACAAGAATAAAATCGAACCTCGCTTCGGAATAAGCCTTGATGTAGAATGTTACATATTGCCCATCTACTGATGTGGTGAAGTGTATCTGCATTTTCGCAATACCATTATTGTTAACCGCAGGAGATTTATACCACGAGTTACCACCATCACTTATATCAGACTGCCAATCGCCACCGCTTGGATTCTGATTGTATCTGATACCGCTGATAGAACCGCCACTAGTCAACACACTTTGTGCGTTAGGCGCAGACTTAAACCAGTTGTTTTGCAGGTTATCTGTTTTCTTGTACGTCTCATAGCTCTTTACCAATGGTTTGCTAGTTGGTTTAGATGCCGCTTGTTGATACGCTACCACCATGCCATCACCGCTATCGCCTTTTTCGCCCTTTTCTCCTCTCTGAGAGAAGGAGATAGAGCCAGTTACTTCTGCTAGAACCTTTGTCATAAGCTTTACTATTTAACACCTGTGATTACGTAAACTGCGCCCTTGTATGCACGTATTGCCGATTCCGTAACAGTAAACTCATTGCCGCTTACCGTTGGTGCTCCCGAAATAGGAATACCGCTGTTGGAATATAATGCCATGCTGAATGCGACATCTTCGATATTGGTCTTAGAACCACGCTTGCGCATGTACGGAATGTATACGATGCTTCCTCCCGAATTTTGGATAAAGTTCTCTGCTACAGCATTACCGTTGCCATCCGTAGGGTTCGGGAATATGATATATTCATCCGACACGTCATTGATGGTCTGAGTATCTGACGCATAAAAACTTCCTGCCTTGTATGCTTCACACTTAACGAGGATAGATGAATCAACGTCTGTCTCGTTGATGGTGAACGTAGGAGAGTCGCTATCCTGCTTGAGTACCCATGCGTTGTTAGAGTCTGGCAGATACCACTTGAATTTATATCCGCTAGATGTCACGGACGTTCCTTCCGTCACCTCTGCCTTGACGGTACAGCTACCGCCCTTCTCTGTGATAGCAAACAGATTTGTACTTGAAGTAGGAAGAATGTTTACTCGTTTTGAGCTGACAACGCCCTTGGCTATATAGACTGGGTACATAGCTTTAAGATTGAGGTTTGTGTTTTCGAGCGACAGACTTGTTCTTGCTTTGATGTTGAACGAATCACCACTATTGATTTTCACAAGGTTCTTGTTGATGGTGAGCGTAGGGTTTCCGTTTGAGTCTGCCCCCATGGTAAAATGACCAGACACGCCACCAAACGAATTAGTAGAAACGCCCGAACCATTGAACGCCAACGTTACACCTCCGACAATCCATGTTGTAGAACCTCTTGTAAGGTCAAAGCTGTTACCTGCGCCCTGCTCAGCAGAAAAGGCTTGCATAACTAAGACTGGATGCCTAGCACCGCTAGCTTCGAAGTCAGGCGAAATCTGAGTAGGCGCATTCCATTCACCATCATAGTTCTGATTAACGTCTCCTGTCGTACACTGTAGGATAGGGTTAATAGTCGTTCCGTTGCTTGTCACAACAATCTGTCCTGTTACTGATGCCTTACTCATTTATTACCTCGCTTTCCGTTTTGTCTTCCGTGTTCTCGTTAGATGGGGATTCCTCTGTAGTAGAAGGATTCTCCTCTGTGCTCTCTGAATTGTCTGAAGCTGATGCGTCTGGCATATCTGCGCCAAATCCGTTATCCTTATTCCTTGTATCACCCTCACCACCATACTCAACTGGAGTATAGCAATATGCAGGAGTAGCTACACTTCCGTCAATCTCAGCTAGAGCAGAATACTCCTCTATGAGAGCACCGCCAGCATAGGCAGCTCTCGCACTCAGATTAACACCAGGAACATCATTAAGCTCACTCTGATAGAGCAAGCAATTACCGTCATGCGTCATTGTAAGCGGAACACCAGCCTTGGTGATTACCTCTGCGACTTCCTTAGTTACCTTAACGTAATATCTCATAATCGTATATTTTTAAAGTTCAACAATAATTAGCTGTTCTCGTCTATCTCCCTTGATACGAGATAGTTTCCGTTCTCATCAATGAGAGCATTGCCATTCTCGTCAACAATCAGCTCGTAAGCACCTCGGTCTTCGATAGTGAGACGGATACTCTTCTTCGCTTCGAAAGGACATTGGAACGTTACGCCGTACCCTAATACCGTGACATTCTCAGTCATGGTGACCACGCCATCGTTCACAACCTTGCCATAAGACACCTTCTGCCACTTCGCTCTGGTAATCTTGTTCCATACCGAAGGTTCAATGACTCCGTTATTGTCACTTACGATAGCTCGACAAGTTACGAAAGCCGTATCAGAATTGAGACCAAAGCCATCACCTACGAACTGAGGAGTGAGGGGTGGAATGGTTCTTTTGATATAGGTAACCTTCTTCGGGTCTCCTGTTCGAGGAGAAGATGGAACACTTCCTTCGTAGATATAGCAGGCTCTTACCTCATATCCGATTCCGTCACCTATCATATCACTGTTGACGGTGATAGATGTAATCTGACCGTTAGCAGCCTTTGTCATGGCGGTAATCTCGTAGTTCTCGGAATCGTCAACGGAAGAGATAAGCTGCTTTGTTCCGTTATCAAAGATACGATACCACCATATCCTTGCCTTTGCGTCCGCAGACTTATCTATAGCACCGACCATTACCTTTGCTGTGATGGTTCTTGTGCTTGCGTGTTTGAGTGGATTCCAAAGCACGGTAGGAGCACTGTCAAGCATAATCTCTGCCCTTGCATTAGTGGTGTCTTCAAGGTAGAGCGGCTTATTGGCTATGAACGTGTACTTATAACCACTTATCGGGTCTGTCCAATTACCCTCAAACCTCATTGTTCTCGGCTTATTGATAACTGAGTTAGACTTGATAAAGAGAGTTCCCTTGTTCAAGCCCTCTGTTGTGGCTTCATAACCACTCACCACACTGGCTTTTTCACTTGTTGCTACTACGACAATTCCACTAGTTGAAACTTCCGACCACCTGAATGAATCCAACTGACTGTTGAATGTGCCCGTCTCGTTAGGATTGTCGGGGTCGATGAGGAAGCATGACGGAAACATCGTACATGGACGGATTGCGTAATTCGGGGAATATGAGTTAGCGATGCCGTCATACTGCTGTCTGTTGATGATGTCTCCAACTATCTCTATGCTGCAAGATTGGGAATAGGCGGTTGCCTGTATATCCATCATCTTGTCAACACTTACTGCTAGTTCTTTTGGCATATCTTTCAATTTTAAAGTTCAACATTAATCAAAAACTAACACTCACATCCTCGGAATACATCGTTTCGCCATCCTTGATTTCGGCATCACATCGGAATGTCACACTACCTATCTTGAATGCAGCACCGCCAAGGTCTTCATAGGTCAAATCAACCGACAATCCGCAGTTGGCGTGAGAGAGTGCCCATTTATTATCTGCCATTGGATTTCCGCTGTCTCTAGTCCATACAACATTAACCATAGAATCGGTCACGTCTTGATTGTAGAGTCTGCCGATTACCGATAGAGTAGTGAACACCTTCCATGAGCCATCAGCATTCGTTGCCATCAAGTCGTTCAAACGGAAGCTCCATAACTTCGATGATAGCATTTCGAGCGTGAAGTAAGGATTGCCTTCCACGAATGCCCAAGCTGTAGATGAGTAGATTGGCGGCTTTGTTGTCTTATCTTCGAGACACTTCCACTTGCAGCCGAGATAATAGACGGTATCAATCGTTCCTTCTCCATTACGGTAAGGATTGTCTCCTTGTGCCACAGCCAAGCTCCAAATACCTCTGTCTCTTGTAGTGTAGATAGGATTGCCTTGGTAGTCTATCTGCTGAAACGATGCTGCCATCATCCACTTAGCATAGAAAGCTCCATCTCGCTTGTCGGCGGTAGGGAAGTCTTGGAAGAGGAACGATAACGCATCTGGTAGCTTACCCATCGCAAGAGAATAATTCGTCTTATCAATTATAGGCTTGGTTACGTGGTCGAGCCATACAAGCAATCCTTCAGTTGACGAAATATACCAGCAGCTCTGTCTGTCTTCGTCCACCGCATTTCCCCATCGTATCAATCTTGCCAGCTCGCAAGGTGGATAGTTCTTCTTGCTAGGACATTCGTTGTCGGGGTAGCATACAACCGTGATGGTATTCGTTACCGTATTGACCGAGAGCACTCGCAGCCACATATCGTAGTACTTACCACTCTCTGCCAATGTGTTGATGGAAGCTAATACTACATCATTCTCCTTGAATGCCGTAAAGTCGTTATCCCATCGTTTCTGAAGCTTCAAGTTGTAGGTCACATTGCCACCTTCCGTTGCCGCAGGAATCTCCGTCACCGACTCGACCATACCACTCTCTGTGAAGACGAAATTGCTTTCCATCGCCGTCTGTCGGTTCACGATGAGTTCCTTTGCAATGATAGAGCTTCGGGATGTGATGCTCTCAAACTCAGCATTGCCCAATTCGTCAATTCTGCCGCCAGTACCGAGGAGCATTCCCTGAATGAACTCTCCGAAGGTTGCGCCTTTCTTGAACTGGGATAAGTATTCTGCTGTCAATCCCTTGAGAAACTTCTGCACCTTCTCCCAAGTTACTGTGCCCTTTGCGGTGTCGTCGTTTACCTTAGAGACAAACTGATTATTTATATACTTAGGTGTAACAATCTTGCTATTACTATCCTTTGGAGTTTTGTCATTAGCAATACCATCAATAGTGTCAGTCTCACCATTGAACAAAATAGATACAACATCAGTTAATCCACCTACAACGACGTTACTGTCGTTCTTCTTTTGTCCCCACCACGACGTAGGTATATCACTTTTTTTTGCATACCCTTTATTGATAAGAAAAGCTATAAGTTGGTCTTCATCAATAGAACCTCCTCCGGCAGATGATTCAAGTTTTTTTAACGAGTTTATAATGTTGTTAATATCAGAGACAAGCCCTTTTGTTAAGTATAAAGAATCAACCATTACACCACCTACTAAAGATGCCGTGTTAGAACCTTCCAACACGGCATCCCTAACTTGAATGGCTCTTCGCAATATGTCGTTGTAATCTGCCATGTTAACCTATCTTTTTAATTGTGCAACCTCCAATATTTATTCTACTATTGCCTTTACTTTTTATGAGACCGCTTATCTTGCAGAACAAAAGACATTCATCCAAGTAACCTTTAGCGATTTCAATGATACCATTATAAAGTGTAGATCTGGATTTGTCTGATACGTGGCTAGAATATTCATTCTCCTTTACTCCAATTCCGAATCTTGTACTTTCAATATCACCACTCATTACATATTTAGCATAGACATAATAGGAGAGGGATTCCCGAAGCCCCATAAAACAATGAATATCATCGTTATCACTCTTTCCGTAGTCTTTGCTTTTGTAATTACCACCATCAAGCAAAAGTATGATATTCTTGTCTTCAACACTTTCTTTCTCTAACTCAGATAGTATTCTGAGGAAGAGAGCATCACCAATAATCGGTTTAATATGAAGCTGTTCCGCTTCTGTGATAAAAGCCTCCAACTTCGTACTATCAACCTTCTTTCCTATAGGACGCCCTAACTTCCTAAGTTGTTCTTCTGTTAAAATATGTGTCATTTGTTGCTGTTATTTGCATTTATAAAACTTAATGGTTGTATTTCATAATCATCACTAGGATTTGCTTTAAAATACCAATGATCAAAGATACGTTTCAATTCTCGACTTATAGCTCTGCGTTCCTTGCTAACATACGAATTGTAGTATGAGTAAGCATCGGTAAGAATGTCTCCGGTAAATCCTAGTGAGCCTTCAAGTATTCTGTACCATGGTTCCTGTGCAAAGGCAATATAAATCTTCTTCAAGGAGCTACCTTCTGTAGATTCATATTTCTTGTCGAAATTATTACCTTCCAAAGAAACAAACTTTGGTACATCTTCGTCATTTTCAACGGTAACATCCATCAAGGCACATGCATTTTCGTCACCTTGGAAGATGCGTAGGCTGTCGCTGACAGCATTTTCATTATCGCTGTTTTTGATCTCCTGACCGGTTTCTGGGTCAACACCTACACTTTGCCCTTTCTTGTGAACAACCATACCGGCAACAAGAAAGTTGTTTCTTACGTTTCTGTATTTAACATTATCCAACCCTTCATCAATAGAAAGATTTGTAACAACCTTATCATAAATAGGAACGGGATAAACAAACTTGCCATCCATGGAAAACCATAGAATTTGTCCTCGGTATCTCTCGATTCCACCCGATTTGACTATTTGTGATAAGACTACTTCTTTGCGTGGGTTGAAGCAATATATCTTTTTGACGTTCTTTTTGTCAACTCTTATAGGTACACCTTTTCTTGTTTTCTTACCTTCCCAATCAGAATGCACATTAATAAATACTACTTTACCATCTGCAGTCTCTTCTTCAAGTCTGCACTGCTGGAAAGGTATATGATTCACCTCTACGATATCACACATCATGTTGTAGTTTACGTGAAGAGCAAACCCATGATAAAGAGCCATATCTTGTGCGATAAGTCGGTAAAGGTCGTCAATAGTATCACCCCTTCTGTTGCAGATAAACTCGGAGAATTCGGTATTTCTAAGTCCATCACCTTCGATGAATGTTTCATAACGGTCCAGACACGCTCCTCCCACACTGGAGTTCCTTATCAGATTATATAAACGCTGTGGATAGAGGTTATCTTTTCCATAGGCTTGTATATTCAAGTTGCTCCAATATGAGTCAATGTATCTCGGCTGCGGTCTTTTAACGTTATTGATATTCATTATGTGATGGACTTAGTGTGTAATTACTTACTTGATGGGCGACCTCTACGTGAGCTCTGTTTCTCAACTTCCGGTTCGTCTGATGGTATTCCTTCCCCTGCTCCGGCCTCACTACCCGAAGGGTCGGTATTTTCCTTTATTGCTTCATCAACAATTTTCTGAGCCTCACTGAGGTCTACCGGCTCATCAGGAGTGATAAGACCAAGCTCAATCTTTTTCTGCTTTACTTTCGCTTCCCAGTCTGATGGTGTCCGTTCGAAAAGTGCAATATCTGCAGGGTGTGTAGCAAGCCACTTTTCTGCGATCTCATCAGGGCAATTATTCAAAGTGTAGAAATTAGAGCTTCCAAACTCATGAAGTAAGGCTCCGGCTTTCAAAACGTAATTTGGTGTTGTAGGCATTTTTCCTAATTTTTTGAGAGTTGTAACGATTTCTATGTATGCGTCTCTATAGCAATCAGAACAGCCACTCCTACGGATAGGCTTTCCGCATACCTTATTATATAAGTTTTCGATGACACCCCTCTCGGAAGATGTAAATCCATCATCGTAATGAGGTTTCATTTCGTCAAGAAGCGTCATCGTCTTAGAGTATTCTAGCATAAGCTTTCTTCTTTATACATCGCCAGTTGTTGTACCAGTCAGCAGAGAATCCAGCAATGTTCTCGTTGCCTTTATACTATCTTTAAAGAGGAAGATACCACTTGAAGGTGCATTCTCTTCAACGAGAGTAACTGCCCAACCGCCATCGGTATCCTCGGAATACTTTTCGTTCGTAATTTCGGAAGCGGTCAAACCTTGCTCCAAACCATAAATCTCAAAAGTATTCTTTTTATCGTCACCTTGGTATTTGTTCTCCATGATGAAGACAAACTTTCCGTTGGCGAGGTTATTGACAATATTCTTAGCAACGTCAGGACCCGAATCCAATATCACGATGGAAGCGGTCTTGTTAAACTTGTTGGAATAAGTACCAGTAGCTAACTCAGACTTCGTACCCGTGAAAGGAGTCTTACCCGGTACGTATGCCGAGTAAGCCTTTGTTCCTTTCAACATGGTAAGCGCTGTGATGATAAGGCTGTTTGTCTCGTCTCGTTGGATGGAATCAAAGTCAATATCATCGTAGTTCATGAGATAGCCTTTGTTCTTCAAGCCCTGCACTTGTGGATTGTCGCATGATGCGCCAATGTTCTGTGCTAATTTGTAATCACAAGCATCCATAGCTACCTCCTTCCTTAAAGTGCTACCTGTACGAGTTCATCCTCACCGATGAGAGTACCAAAATCACCTGCAGAGAAGATGAAGTTCTTGCGGGTCTCATGGTTGAAGCCTACGTCCAATGTCGCAAACATACCATTATCGGAAGTGCCGGCGAAAAGGTTCTTCGGGCTGGCAAGAAGAGCACGATGCGGCAAATTGTACTTCTTGCCATCATCCTCGTACTTCTTAATCATTCTGTCCCAAATATCAAGTACGAACACTTTCTGACCATCATATTCAGATACCTGAATACCATCCATCAGAGTCTTAGTGTCAAGCTGATACTTAGTTCGCTCATAAACATCGGAACGGAGAGCCTTAAAAAGTGAGTTCGTCATAAAGATTGCATGGTCATCATCGTCAAAGATGCGACCATCGGCATCTACCAAAAGGTTATCAATGATACTGATTGCTACACCTTTCTCACGAATAGCAGCCTTCTGCTCAGCGTATGTAGCTTTTGCGTTAGCAGCAATCACAATCTTCTGATTAGTGCTGGAGGCAATGATAGCTTCAAGACGCTTCCAAAGGCCGTCACAGCTATTGAACAACTTAACGTCAACACCACTTGTGATGATACCACCATCTGATTCAGCCACATTCTTTGCGTTCTTATCGCTAAACCATGCCATGCGCCAAAACATTCGGCTGATAGCTTTCTGCAAAAGAGGAATGAGGAACTGATCCCAATATGGAGTGTCCTGCAAGTCACCACGCTCGGTACCAGGCTTCATGCCGTACTTGGCAAGGGTCTCGGTAAGGTCTTCGTAGCAAAAGTTCTTAGGAATACGCCAGTTGCCGAGTTCCCAAGTCTTCTCGAATCCCTTAATGTTTACTTTGCTGTATGTTGGGTCGCAGCCTGAACCAGACTCACCAACATCATCGATTGAGTCGATATAACCCAATTTCTTACCATTCTCTACACCTTTTACAACTGTGAGAACCTGCTCAAGGTCTGGGTCGTTGAAAGATGATGTGAAAAGCAACTCATTGAGGTCGCGTATCGCACCATTATCAACGGTAAATGCACTGAAATCAATTAATTGTGCCATAATTCTTCTAATAATTTAAATATTCAACAATGATTACTTCTTAGCGTTACGCTTTGCTTCCTGCTCGGCTTTCTTCTTTGCAAGAAGCTGCTGGGTCTTAGACAGGCCCTTGTTGTCACCACCTTCGCCATGAGCAACAAACTGGCGATTACCGGCATGGTAGGTTGACTGCATCTGACAAACGGTATCAAGCCAAGCTTTCCCGCCTGCCTTTGCTACAACGTCAAGGATTGCGGTTTCCTCATCTGTCTTCTGTGACTTTGTAAGGTCTTCTTTCTCAGCCTTCAGCGACTCATTATCTGCCTTCAAGGTCTCATTCTCACTCTTCAAACTTTCGTTCTCAGCCTTCAAAGCCTCGTTTGTGGCAGTCAACTCGTCAACCTTTGCCTGCAAAGCTGCGACATCGTCGCCTGCATTATCCTTGTTGTCGTTATTATCATCACCACCATCACCATTGTCTACTGGGGTGATAGAGCTGATAACTTCGTCTTCAACAACGATAACGGTACCATCGTCGAGAGTATAAGTGCCGTTAGGATAAGCCTTATCACCTACCTGAGGGTCACCATCTTCTCTTTCGACCGTAAACTCTGTTCCGTCAGCAGCAGTAATCTTCTGATCAAGCGGAACCTGAACATCTTCAATCTTGGCAACACCTGCCAAGGCGAGTAAGCGCTTTACGAGCTTGTTCTCAATTGTAATTTTCTCTTGTGCCATTTTTTTATGAAATTTATTTGTTTTTTTACTTGCCGTATTTGGTGCAATGGTGTCTGTGATGAAACCTAGCTCCTTGGCTTTATCCATGTCAATGAACTTATCTTCGTTCATGATGGCTTGCAACTCACCTCTGTCTGCTCCAGTACGCTCTACATAGATATCAAGAATTCTGTTCTGCTCTTCGATGAGTGAAGTCTCTTGTGCAGTAAGCTTTCCTTTCATTCTAGCAATCTCGTCAGCAGTCAAACGCTCTGCAGTATAAACATCAGGCCATTCAACCGCAGGATTGTGGATGCACATTCTTGCGTTCTCGTAGGCGAATCGTCTCTCCTTTGGCGCAGCAAGCAAGACGATTGTAGCCATAGACGAGCAATTTCCTTCAATGGTAGCGGAAATCTGCTTGCCGGACTGACGTAATCTGTCATAGATAGCCCAACCTTCCAAGCAGTTGCCGCCCGGGCAATGGAGAAGGATATCAATGTTGTTATCTCCCTCTTCCATACTTTCCAAGAAATCTGTAATGTCTTTATAGCACACTCCGTCTGTACCGAACCAATCTCTGTACATGACTTTTGTCTCTTCGTCGACAATTTCGTTGTAAATCTTTAATTGTGCCATTTGATTTTCATTTTTGTAATTCCTTGGCAAAGTTAAAAATAAATAAGGTATAAATGACCTAAAACCGTCATAAAGTAGTACAATTACGATTGTAGTAAAAGCATACAAAAAGTCGTTCTATCTATCACAGACTGAACGACTTATCAAAAACTTAGTTGAAAAATATATCTAAAAGTATATGAGTTTCTAAAACAAATATTTACCACTTTACCTAGATTTTGGTGATAAATGAATTTAAGATAAACTTACTTATCTTCTCCCTTGTTGATTTCCAAATTCATCAAGTCAAGCAGATTCTCTTGGCTATCTGCATCATAAGCAACATAATATACGCCATCCTGCTTTATACCTACATATATTTCATCTGCATTTCGTACCATTTCCTCCATGCTTTTACGTACAGATGAATCTCCTTTAGGAAATCTAGCAGGTGGAGGAGGTAACGGAGAAGGCTTAATAGGGTAACTCCAAACATTTACACCTTCATCCTTGCGTGTAAGGTTGATGCCGAATCTCGGAGATTCATTAACTGCCTGAACTCCTTCCGGCAACTTGTAGAACAACAAAGGTGCAGCATCCTTCATAACAACCTTCCATTTACTCCACCAATGCTTTTTCTGTTCTTTGATGTAGCAAAAGTTGATAGTACCATCGACTACCTTTTTAATCTGCTTAAAACGTTCTTTCATTTTCTTCTATTTTTTAAATATTCACCATAAATTTCATTTATCTCATCAAGTTCCAACATACTTATCTCATTACTGAATTGTTCTTGAATTTCCCATCTAGAATATCCGAACCTTATAGAATCTTCTTCTACGAACTCGTCAAACTGCCATAACAGAATAGACTACTCGCGACTACAAAACAAGGATACTTAGTCATATTTCTCATTTCTATAAAATTATAAACTCATCTTCGCCACGTCTAGAAACATAAGCAAAGATTTCTTCTTTTCTGAACACCTGCTGCTTTATGGTAAGTCCATGGTTTACGGCATGCTGCATAGCCCAATCATAGTTGCTAGTCCATGATATACCATAATCCTTATACTTGGCATCATACGCACGATACAATAGGATAGGGTATGTGAGACTATCGAATGTTAACTTGTCTTCATTTGTCATAAACCAAGACTTTGCAGGTCTTGAACTGCTCATTAACTGCTTGAACTTATCTACATTGTCGTGACTTCCTGCAGCACACCATACGGTACGCATAACCTCCCAAAATCTAGGATTGGAAAGCAGGTGGCACTTCTTGAAAAAGATGTCTAGCATCTTTTCATTATCACATTCTACATCATGTGCTGTGACAATCTGTTTAACTATCTTACTGTCTCTTTCCAACTGCTTCTGCGTGAGAAACGAAGGAATGCAATGAGTAAAATCATGTATCTCGTTATACGTCTTCATACTTACTCTTTTGAATTATTCTTTTTAATGAGTTCGAGATATATTTCAATCATGTGCTCATAATGGTTTCTTCTTTCAAGATAAGTAGTAGTACTTACCTTTTTCTTACATAAATTAACATCATTCTGTGTTAACAGATACTTGTACATATAGAAATATACAACAAGTTCTTTATAAGTAAGTTCAGCATTGGTCCCACACAAAACTCCTTCAAGTCTATTGTTGACTTCTTTCAACTTATCGTAATTGTTACTCAAAGAAGAAAGGCACTTATCCAATTCAATGCACTGCTTCTTTAAACGATAAACAAACACCCACATGATGATAAACGGCAAGAAAAATAGCGATGTATAGTAATCTCCATTTACCACATTTGCAGAACAGCATCCTAACAGAAAGGATGCGCATAGCCACTCTGTATGAGAGCCGCACCAAGATAAAATCTTCTTCATATTGATATATTATTTATCAGTTTCTAATTTTGATACCTCGCTATTGAAGTACTTACGCATACCTTCGTATATCTTCAACTGACGAGAAAGTTCTTTGTTCTTTCTGAGAAGCTCATCACGCTCGGCAACTACCTTTTCGTAGTCATCATTATTCAACTCTTTAATAGTTCTTTTGAGTTGATTGATAACGTTATTACAGAACACAAGTTTATTACTCTGCTCTTTCACCTTATTCTGTAGGCGATAAAGTTTGATTTGCATCTGTGAGTAATTTTGTAGTACTCGCAATACAACTCTCTCATAAGGAACGTCATTATTGTACTTTGTTTTTTTTATATTACAAATGTTGAATTTACCCTCCATTTTGGTATGTTTATTTAAGGAAGGCTGCTTCGTAAGAGGCAACCTTCTCTGTTAGTTGAACATTCTTCTTGTTATAAAAGTCACGTTCTGCTCTCGCCTTACTAATCTGCACGAAACTTACTATTACAGAAATAGCAATTGTGAGAAGCACACATACCCAAGGGTGAGAGCAGACTATCTTATCTATATCTTTGCAGATATTGCGGACAATTATGACGTGAAACTTTAAGATGAATTTACAAGCATCCCATATTGTTACATGTCCCTTGATATCTATATTAGCCATCGTAATCTTCTTTTTTGTGTTTACGGTAATTGTAAAATTTCTCATAAAAAGCACGCTGTGACTTGTACTTCTCCAAATTAGCCATGTATTCGGAGAGAGGATAAGAAAAAAGACCTTCTCTTTTCGCGATTTCCTCAAATTCCTTAAATCTTTTGTCATAGCCAAGAAGTTTAATTAAGTCTTTAGGATAACACCAAGCTATCTGCAATCGCTGTGGACTATCATCAGCAGAAGAGAATCTGACACTACTAATATCATAATAACTCTTTACGTCAACAAACCTCATGCGTTCTATTTCTGGCTGGTTTTCGCCCCTTCTCACATCTCTAAAGAAAACAAAAATCTCGTTCTTTCCACATGGCTCGTCAACGGGATGAAGAATACTGCTAATGCGTTCTTTCTCATCTTCTTTACTCTGCTTATAACCTTTCTTGTAACCCTCTACGAAAGCATCACGGCAGACCTGAGCAATAGTTTCGTTGCAATTGGTAATGCCTAAAGGGCACTTCCCGCAAGCACGGCTTTTTCCGTTTGCCTTTAAAGCTAGTTTTTGTATATCCATAACTTTAATTTTTTAAAGTGTTTATTATTTGCTACTACAAAGGTACAAAATAATTATCAAATACGCAAATATTTGAATAATTATTTTATCAATTTTCCGGCTTTTCCATGTTTTGTGGATTTCCTTTGCTATAGAAGGAGCAGTCGTTATTGACCGTACCTCTAATTATCCAATACTCTTCATGAGGACATGTAAGACAAATAGGCTTGCCTTGCAAATCTATATGTTCGTGCTTCCATTGCCATGTAGCACATGCGCACTCACTGCAGATTTGATCAGGCTTACTTGCTTTTTCTCTTCTTGCCATCATCAATAACTTTGATAATCTTAGCGTATGGCTCAGACCCATATCGCAGCATTTCACTTGGATTCTCAGAATCTACCGTTATATAGGAACGCTCGTTTTCTGGACGTTCATTCCATAAGGCATGACGGAATACCCGATGCATATCCCAAAGAGTATCGGCAGTATTATCATAACTAACACCATAATATCTGAATTTATCGCACTTCCAACAAAGCTGGCGCAATTCATCAATATGTCGCTCTATTTCATGTCTGACGTCATGCCATTCCGGAGGAAGTGTTTTAAGCACCCCTTTAATGCCGTTCTCTTTCTTGTACTCTCGTTCCCAAGCATCAAGACAATCATCTTTCAACGAAATATCTAGCTGGCCGATAATCTGTCTGTCAGCCTTCTCGCAAGCATAAGAGAGTAATTGTAGCTGCCTTTCTGTTACTTCTATTTGAAACTTCTTCATACTAATATCGTTTTATTTATATCCACATTTTATAGTTTTACACATTCCGCCTAAAAAGCAATGGCAATATCCAAGAAACCAAAAGCGGCACTTCTTGTTTTCTTTTCTCTTCATGAACTATATATGATTAAGCGAGTACGGAAGACTTCATAGAGGCTAAGTACACGGCTCTAAGGTAAGATTTGAGATAAGAATAAACCGCTCCTAGCTTATAAGCTTCCATACTCGTATTTTTAACTTACATACTCTAGCTTAGTGACAAACACATCATCAAGGTCTTCTAACTCATCAAACGTGATGTTAGGATTACCTGTCATACCAACAACGTACGCTACGGCATCTTCTTCTGATGAGAAATACTCTAATCCGTGCCCATCCACTTCTATAACGATGTTGTCATCCCCAAAGTACTTTTCTTCGGAATCGTTACTTTGAAACAAGCCAACTCCAAACTCCTCTGCTATCCAGTACAAAGAGCAATCATACTTTTCGGCTAGCTTCTCGAATATCTCATTGCAGGGAGACCAAGCTGTACTCGTTGACAAGCTTAATGTCAACTTCTCATCGTCGTAGGGGCAGTTGTCAATTTCTTGAAGATTGAACTCTCCACGACAACTTATTTTCGCTGGATCCTCTCCAAGCATTTTCTTTACGATATTGCCTAACCAATTTGAAGAAGCAGCATAAGAACCTTCTTCTTTACTATCAGGCTTGGCTTTCTGCAAAGCATCAAGCTCTTTGTGAAGGGCTCGTATCTGAGCACCTTCACCCTCAAAAATGTAGTCTGTAGTACATGTATTTGCCATAACTAATATATTTTTCGTCCTCTTTCTTTAAAAGGATTTGATTGGTAATAAAATTCCTCTTCTTTTTTATTATTTCTTTTAGCTAGTTGAGCAGCACATTCTTTATGATACTTCTCTTTTAGCCATTTCTTATTGTAATCCCACATTACTTTCTCTTTTAAATGATTATTTGATTCCCCATTCTTTTTTATAGTTAAATGGTTCAGGGAATCCTTCAATAGGTTTCTCTGATATCAAAATCCGTGTGCCATGTTTAGCATTGCATCCCCATAGGACACCTTCATTAGCATCATAAGCATCTTTTGTTATTGGACGCAGCGAATAAGTTTCTTGCAACCCATATCCTTGGCATCCTTCCCCTGCAAATACGCCATTGTTAAGAACGTCTATAGCATATTTATTTGCTATAACTGCTGCACTATCATATCTGGAAGGAACAACAGCCACATAAGCCATACTTTGAAAACCTCGACCTTCTGTCAAATCGAAATTATATGCTATAGCAAAGTAACTCACCTTATCAAGAAACTCTTCTTCATACTTCCTGCATTCCTCTTTATTGAGGAACTCTTTGCCGTCTTTTGCAGTATAAACGGTCTTCTGTATTATCTTTTCTTCCATGTTACTATATATTTTAGAGTTTACTGCGCTACCTCAAATCCTGCTCTTAGACAAGTGTCAATGGCACGTATGGCTATCCACACAGCCTTATCCGCTTCTCTGTCGCCAAGATTTTCTCTCAGTTCACACAACTTTTTCTTTGCTTCTGTTGCATTCATACTTTTCGTTATTTTATTGCCTGAAGGCGGTTAAAAAATCAATATCGTTTAAAGAAACCTTTTCCGTATCTCTTGGAATTCTTGCTAACTTTCTTTTTCCATTTTATACAGATAGGGCACTCGTTTGGATTTCTACCAATATCACAATGACTATGCACTTCTCCTTTTCCTGGTATTTTATGAATACATGTACTATGTGGACACATACGCTTTATATTTTAAATTTATTATTTGCATTTTTATAGAGTTGGGAGCCTTAAGCTACCCAACTCATAAGCTCGTTTTCATTGAAATCATTCTCGGTATCATCACCATTCTGATTCCAGCTCTCGACTTTCTCTATACTGAGATTTTTCGATGTAGAAACAAAAGCACCGGTGCCATCATAGCCATTTTCTTCGTAACCATCAATCTCAAGCTTGCACTCGATTGCGATAGTTTCATTACCTTTGCTGTACTCAACATAATTTGAACCCTCAGAAATCTTTTCTGAAATTGCTCTGTAATCATTGCTTGTTAATTCCATAATCTTGAATTTTAAAGTGTTATTATTTATCATTTGCACTACAAAGATAATCATTTTTTATCAAATCTGCAAGAAAAAAGCAGATTATTTTTATCAAATACGAAAAATAATAATGACTTATGAACCAATAATAATAGAATCGTCATTACCACATGTCGTTTTCACTAAATCCGTTCATGTGGATTTCTTTCTTTTCGTGGTCTATCTCAATATCAATAGCCGCTGACCAATTGTACTTCCGCTGCATTTCTTCTTCGAATGTTCCCATTGTCCAGCCTCCAGGTTGAAATATCTTTCGCTCTCCTTCACGTTTAATCTCATGTTCTCCGGCTCCGCGATATTCGAAGCCACTTCTCCAAAAGACTCTGTATGTTGGATATGCAGCCAACACTTCCTTACATTTTTTGCTGCCTACTAAACTGAAATTCTCAATATTCTTTTCCATATCTTATTGTTTTTGGTCCTCAATTTTAATAATGTAAAGCCATTCGTCATGGTCAACATCATTCGTTGGCGCATTACATACGTCAATGGTATCTCCACCTCTAAACTCCATAGGCATATTCTTGTCTAAGAAATCTGTTACAATATCATCACATAGCGAATTCTTCGTAGCCCACACCTGCAGATAGATGCCATCAGCTACCTTGTCTCCACATTCTTGCTTCTTTATACCAAAGGCAAACTCATAACTTTGTCCGTGGATTTCATCTACACTGAATGAAATCTGCTGTCTACTTAGTTCATCAAAGAACTTTGCAAGGATTGTTGCTTTCATTTTTTTGATTTTTAAGTAGGGGAGAGGTTAATCTCCCCTTGGTTAAACTTAATCTATAACTTCTTCTACTCCTAGGAATGTTGCAATTGAGAAAGAGCGGAAAGCTTTCTTCTCCAGATCGAAGTAACATACGGTAGAGTAGCAAGGCTTGCGGTTTCCTTTCTTTGTGTAATCGAAATTGAGTTTCAATGTAGCTAAAGCCTCACGTACAGAACCATCAGTTTTGATGTAGTGAATCCTAACCTTGTGTGAGTACATGATAGCTTTAGCTTTCATTGCAACCCATGCTTTGTGCAATGCTTCTGACAATGTCTTTACCGACTTTGCCTTTAACATAGCCCAAGCTGATTTCATTACATTTGACTTGTTAACTCTTACTGAATTTGTATTATTTGTTGCCATAATCTTTATGAATTTAAAGTGAATACTATATTTATTATTTACACTACAAAGATAGGCATTTTTTATCAAATATGCAAATTTTTGAGTAACTTTTTTAATCAAATATGAAAGTTTTTATGGCACGCTTACATTGAAGTAAGAAAGCAAGTTCTTTCTTCTCTCTATATACAACTCACTCTGTATTAACCCGCAACATTTCCATTCAGAGCAGTACCCTTTAAAAACACACTGGGGTTGGCAAGCCTCTGCTAGTTCGGGTTCAATCTTAGAAAGCTCATTCACAACCTTGTACCATATCGATCTTGTTACTTTATCTGCTTTACGGCATAGGCGCAAGCGACTGATGTTGATTATCTCCTGAGCGTTGAGGCTGAGTTGCATGTTTACCGGGGCGTCTTGTGGCATATCGTGGCGAGATACCTTTGAACCGGTTATATCGGGTCTTGACGTACTCACGAATGGTTGAGCATGAACATGACGGACGAAGTGCCCCATATTACAATATGGAATATTATAAACCTTGATATCAAACTCCATGAGTCGAAGAGGGGAGTGCTCGCTAATAATCATCTGCTTCTTGAACTCTTGACTTGGTTCTTTTCCCAACCCTTCCTTCCTCTGGGTGAAGCGAGCGGCATCTACCACTCGTTCCCAATCTGTCAACTTCTTAATTTCTATTACAATATTTTCCATAACTATATCTCAATATATTTAAATCCACGAAATGCTTTACACTCAATAGGCTTCTTTAGGTAGTGGAACAAACCGCTACGCTGAATAAAGTTACCTTCCCATCGTTTGCCTGTAGTTGTACATTCAAAGTCACCATCTTTGGCATATCCTACAATGTTATGCCAACCGATAATCTTTCCGTCATAACACAGATAGCAACGTCTTATGTTTTTAATATCCTTCGGTAAGTTGGGTACCTTGAAGTTCAGTACTTGGCTACCATCTTCGACAGCCTTCAGTTCTTTCTTGTAATCTTCCCATTTGATTTTCTTGGGAATAGTTATACAGATAGCTTTCATTTCTCTAGTTCTTCGATTTATAAAAATGTAAATAACCAATTGCATAAGGCATGGTGTAAGAACGAGATACGCAAAACACTACAGATTCTTGCTTATCATCATCCCATCCATTTAGCCACTCTAACTTTAAACCTGTAATGGCCAGCTGTGACTTAATTTTTTCTGCGGTCTCTATACACTCTTCTCTTGAGCTAAACAGGATCCGATCACCATACTCTTTCAAAACGTTCTCAACTCTTGCCGAAAGGTCTTTGTCTCTTTCTTGACCTGGGGCGAATATACCAAAATATTTCATTTTCGTAAAATTTTAATAAGTTCTACTAATCTTTTGTTATCTTCCGTTAACTTCGCAACCTCTAGTTTAAGTTGCTTAATTTCGTGAATATACGAAAGTTGCTCTAACGTTCCCATTATCTTCTTCCATATTATTTGTGTTCTACTATTGTTAAATACTTCAACTTTGCGAATCGGTATGATTCATACACCTCATCTACATTCACATCTGTATTAA